>Ga0209744_1000056_pt1 | contig 33281 bp, 36 predicted proteins | sample BarGraNGADG00311_2_FD_184494 | JGI IMG/M metagenome (GOLD analysis project Ga0209744, IMG submission 184494) | Arctic peat soil microbial communities from Barrow, Alaska - Barrow Graham LP Ref core NGADG0004-311 (SPAdes) (version 2) | ecosystem: Environmental > Terrestrial > Soil > Wetlands >... | reverse complement strand
TCGTTTACTACTTTTCAAATACAAGCCAACTGAATAAATTCAGAGAAGACCTCCTTGATAGCGCTAAGAATACAGCTATTTTACTAATTAATGTAACTGAGGTAGATTCATCTTTACTAAAGAAAATACACCAATCCACTATTTCATGGAAAAGAGAAGAGATAGCATTGACTGATTCCGCCCTTAAATTGGTTTACGGTAACAACATCCAATATCTGTCGAGTAAAGTTATGCTGGACTATTCCAACATCAAGGACATTAATTTCTTTTCTGCAGGAGAAAAAGATGGGGTCTGCTACAAGCATTTCTTTAAAAATAAGACATATAATGTGTTTGTTATGGCTTATGATGAAACCCGTATTGAAAATTTATCAGAACTTCGGAAAATACTTCTTTGGAGTATTCTTTTCAGTGTTTGGTTGTCTGTCCTGTTTTCGTATTTTTTTTCAAGAAAAGCTATACAACCTATTTCGAGGATAATTAAAAGTGTTAAAAATATTAACTCATCAAGACTTAACAGTCGGCTTAGTGAAGGAAACCGGAAAGATGAAATAGAACAACTGGCAATTACTTTCAATGAGTTACTTACAAATCTGGAAATTGCATTTAAAAACCAGGAAGATTTTGTCTCGAACGCTTCCCATGAATTACGCACTCCACTGACTGTAATGATTAGTGAGAGCGATTATTTATTGAGCCATAAACGAAAGGAAGATGAATATATCCAACATATTTCCGGATTAGTAAACGATCTCAAGATGCTAAATTCACTAATAAATAGCCTGTTGGAGTTAGCACAAATTAACAGGGATAAAAGCATTCAGCTTTCAAGTGTCCGCGTTGACGAAATTATTTACAATGCAATCCGTCAGGTAAAAACAAAATATCTGGGACGTAAAATTATCCCAAGAATACAATATCCTGAAAATGAGAACGAGCTTCTTATTAACGGTAATTTTGGTTTACTTGAAATTGCTTTTAAAAACCTGCTCGATAATGCCTGCAAATTCTCAAATGAAGATGTTGGAGTGGAGTTTCAGTTGATTGACAAAAACATCAAAATCATTATTTCAGACAAAGGAGTAGGCATACCACCGAACGAAATAAATAGTATTTATCATCCATTTAAAAGGGCATCCAATGTGAAGTTTATTGGTGGATTTGGAATCGGTCTCTCATTGGTTAACAATATAATAGGACTCCATGATGCTGCGCTTAACGTTTATAGTAATGAGAATGAAGGAACCCGATTTGAGGTGGTATTTAAAAAACTTAATTGAAAATTTTATCTGATTAATGATATAACAATGGACTCAAAAAATCATCATGTTTTAAGAGTATATCGAACTAAAGCACAGGCAAAAAGGAATTATGACAAAATCAGTCGTTTTTACGATTGCTTTGCCGGAGGATTCGAGAGTCATTATAGAAATATAGGTTTAGAGCAGTTAAACATTAAAGGTGGAGAAACAGTTTTGGAGATCGGTTTTGGGACCGGACATTGCTTGATGCAAATAGCGAAGACTGTGGGGAAAGCAGGAATGATCTATGGAGTTGAGATTTCTTCTGGTATGTTGGAAGTGACTAAGAAAAGACTCGAAAAAGCTGGACTGTTGGATAGAGTTGCCCTTTATTGTGGAGACGCAACAAAGATGCCATACAATGAACACAAATTCGATGCAGTTTTCATGAGTTTTACCCTCGAACTTTTTGATACACCAGAGATCCCTGTGATTCTTGATGAAATTAAAAGGGTTCTGAAGTACGATGGAAGACTTGGAGTTGTAAGCATGTCGAGGGAGGAAGGCAAATCTATATTATTTAAATTATATGAGTGGGCTCATAAAAAATTTCCAAATTATGCCGATTGCAGACCCATTTATGTTGAACAATCGCTGATAGAGGCAGGATTCGGGATAAAAAGTAAAGATAATGTAAAAGTACTCGGACTACCTCTTGAGATCGTTATTGGTATAAACCTGCGCCAAATAGTAAATTATTTTCACTGAATATTTAACTACTAAATCAATAATCCCAATAACTAAAAAGAAAATAAAAATAACCAGCGTCATATAAAAAAGATAGTCAGCAAAAACTATTGAATGAAAATGAAAATAGGATACCAGTACAGTTGGAAACACAACAATTGTAATCGAGGAAAAAAGGACTACCAATCTTCGTAACCATAATAAATCAACGTTTTCACGGTAAGAATATATTTGAAGAAGAGAGATTTTATATTTCTGCAGCGATTTATAACTATTGTAAACATAGTACGAAAAGTAGGCAATCATAAAAACAATGAATGGATAGTAAGAAACGGGAAATTCCATTTTCTCTTTAATTATATTGATTCTTTCTTCTGCCGGGGAAATAAAAAAGTATAAGCCAGTTCTGTACTTAAACGGGACTTACCCCTCGCGCAATATACAGTTTGCCAGCCCGCCGTCATCAGTCAATTATTGTTATTAAATTAATAATACTGACTTTTAGCGGGACTCTTCCTTCGCGCGACAAACAAATACTTGTGCTAAAACGGATGGTATGAATAGCCTATATCTAAAATAAATTATGGAATTAATCAATTTTTGAGAGCTTTGTTATAGGTAGAAATAATATTTTTCCTTGTGATCAGGCCAATCAGTTTCCCCGTATCATTGTTTTCAATAACAGGTATACGTCCTATATCATGCGCTGCCACTCTGGGTCTGATTCTGCTCCCACCTATGGCAACTGCAAGCATTACTTCCGGCACTCCATGCCCCTTTGCTTCACGGGCAAAGAAATAGACAATAAGTCCGACAATAACACCGCCAATGGCTGGAATAATAATTACATAGTATGATCCAAGGAAAGCAAGAGTGTGTTGCCCCTGGGTGAAGAATAGGTTTTGAAAAAATGTAATCATCCATCGAAAAATGATCGCTCCGAATCCTGCTCCAACCCCTATCAGTGTGGCAAAGAAAAGAAGGAAAATGGTTTCGGAAGTCTGGAAGTAACCAAGAATAAACCGCAGGTATTTTTTGCTATGAAACATCCTCCGGGTTGTCTTATCCCAAATTAGTACAATAGTTTTTTTCAGACTTGCTATAAGGTTCTTAAGTTCCATAACCCAAGGAATATATAAAACAAAGATAAATATTTTGGAATCCGCTTATCTGTCAGGTGCAAAATCCGGATACATTATCCACATTTTGAAGGTAAGATCATATTTAATATACGTAACTTAAAAACAAACGGTTGACTCCGTTCAGGGATGTTCAAATCAATCCGGTTAATGGTGGTCAAAGCTACGGGTTCTTCTAACCAATACTCTGGAATATGCAATAAGCTTATCACAATTTTTGCACTTCCCCTAGCCAGTTATATCGCGAAACCAAACATGTTGTACTTTTACATAAACCCTTATAGCGGCTCTATCCTGATAAGGGTAACCGAGATATTTTTATTTTTTGCCGGGATTTGCAAAAATTGCGCCATATAGGCTGGCGCAAGCACCTTAGTACTATACATACCAATGAGGTTTTCATTTGCATTCTTAAACGAACATTTTAATAAAATTAATTTTCAAGATAGATTCTATAACAAATACTATATTTTTTATATTTTTGTATGTTTATTTAGATTAAATACAATTAACAAAAAACTATAACAATTTCCAATTGTTTGTCTGTTAAGGGGTTTAAGGTTGTTGATATCAGAAAAGATGGAAAAAGATCAGGATAAGATTATAAGTGACGTAACATCAGGCGAATACAAATATGGATTCTATTCCGATATTGAAATGGACCGGATCCCGAAGGGCCTGAGTGAGGATGTAGTCAGAATAATTTCAGCGAAGAAGAAGGAACCAGAGTGGTTACTGGAGTTCCGTCTGAAGTCATATCGTCATTGGCTGACCATGAAAATGCCAACATGGCCGAATCTTAAAATAGCTCCGATTAATTATCAGGATATTATATTCTATGCAGCTCCCAGGGAAAGAAAGAACCTTAATAGTGTTGACGATATCGATCCCGAACTGAAAAGAACCTTCGATAAACTTGGAATACCTCTCGAAGAGCAAAAACATATTGCAGGGGTCGCTGTTGATGCTGTGATTGACAGTGTTTCCGTAAAGACAACTTTTAAGGAAACACTGGCAGAAATGGGAATAATCTTCTGTTCATTCAGTGATGCGGTAAAAGAGTATCCCGATCTGGTGAAAAGATATATGGGTTCAGTAGTTCCCTATACCGATAATTTTTTTGCTACACTGAATTCAGCTGTCTTCAGCGATGGTTCATTCTGCTATATTCCGAAAGGAGTAAGGTGCCCGATGGAGCTTTCAACTTATTTCAGAATCAACTCCGCAAATACAGGTCAGTTTGAACGTACTCTTCTGATAGCAGATGAAGAAAGCTATGTCAGCTATCTTGAAGGATGTACTGCGCCTTCCAGGGATGAGAATCAGCTTCATGCTGCTATTGTTGAAATTGTTGCAGAGAAGAATGCCGAAGTGAAATATTCCACAGTTCAGAATTGGTATCCCGGCGACAAGGACGGGAAAGGCGGGGTTTTCAATTTTGTAACTAAAAGAGGGATGTGCAAAGGTGAAAACTCAAAAATATCCTGGACCCAGATAGAAACCGGATCAGCGATAACCTGGAAATACCCTTCGTGTATTTTACGCGGCGATAATTCAACCGGTGAATTTTATTCGGTTGCTGTTACAAACAATTACCAGCAGGCTGACACAGGGACCAAAATGACTCATATAGGTAAAAATACAAAGAGCACAATCGTTTCAAAAGGAATTTCAGCTGGTCATGGTCAGAACAGCTACAGGGGACTTGTTAAGGTTTTGAAAAATGCAACAAATGCAAGGAATTATTCCCAGTGTGATTCCTTGTTGATGGGTGATAAATGCGGGGCTCATACCTTCCCTTACCTGGAAGTTGACAATTCGACCGCTATTGTTGAACACGAAGCAACGACTTCTAAAATCGGGGAAGATCAGATCTTTTATTGCAATCAGAGGGGTATTTCAACTGAAGATGCAATAGGCCTCATCGTTAACGGATATGCGCGTGAGGTAATTAATAAACTGCCAATGGAATTTGCTGTTGAGGCGCAGAAGCTTCTGCAGATAAGCCTTGAAGGTAGTGTCGGATAGGACGTTAATTTTTTCAATTATATATTATCATGCTGATCATTAATAATTTAAAAGCCTCAATCGGAGGTAAAAGTATTTTAAAAGGAATAAGCCTTGAGGTTAAACCCGGAGAGATCCATGCAATAATGGGTCCAAACGGATCAGGGAAAAGCACACTTGCAGCAGTTCTTGCCGGACGGGAATTTGTGGAGGTAACCGAAGGAACAGTTACATATTTAGGGAAGAACCTGCTGAATATGGCAGCTGAGGACCGGGCAAAAGAGGGAATATTCCTGGGATTTCAGTATCCCATTGAAATTCCAGGAGTGAGCATGGTAAATTTCATGAAAACAGCTGTAAATGAACATCGTAAACATAAAGGTCTTGACCCTCTTTCAGCATCTGATTTCCTTAAGATGATGCGCGATAAGAAGGAACTTGTTGAGATTGATTCAAAACTGGCAAACCGGTCTGTAAACGAGGGTTATTCCGGTGGAGAAAAGAAGAAGAATGAGATTTTTCAGATGGCAATGCTCGAACCAAAGCTTGCTATTCTTGATGAAACCGATTCAGGTCTGGATATCGATGCTTTGCGTATTGTAGCTAATGGAGTGAATAAGCTTAAGCATCCCGATAACTCTTTCATCGTAATAACACATTATCAGAGATTGCTCGATTATATTGTACCGGATGTGGTTCATGTTCTTTACGATGGAAGGATTGTAAAAACTGCCGGAAAAGAACTGGCCCTTGAACTGGAAGAAAAAGGATACGACTGGATTAAAAAAGAGGTCGAAAATAATGTAATAGCATGAACGATATATCTGAAATAACAGAAAAATATCTGGGACTTTATAAGGATAATATTAGTAAGATATCCGGTGTTTCATCTCCCTTTATAAATTCTTTCAGGGCTCCTGCTATTGAGAAATTCAGAGAGCTGGGAATCCCGACAAAGAAAAATGAAGCCTATAAGTATACCAATCTCAATATCTTCTTTGACCACGATTACGAGAGTTATTATATGCCGCTTCCGGCGGATTTTATCAAAGCCGAGGAGTTCCGTTGTGATGTAACTGATCTTGATGCCCACGGGATAGTTTTACTTAATGGATTTTATCCTACAATTAACGAGAAACTTCGTCAGCTGCCAAGCGGTGTTTGGATAGGCAGCCTCAATGAAGCAGCGTTACGATTTTCAGACAAATTTGAAAAGCATTTTGGCAAATATGCAAAAAGTGATACTGACGGGCTGGTACATCTTAATACCGCGATGGCCTCAGACGGAGTATTTGTATATATCCCAGAAGGTGTAACTCTGACCAGGCCGGTACAGGTTGTAAATCTTGTTCAGTCAGATAATGATATGTTCAATCAGCACAGAAACCTTATAATTGCTGAAAAAAATTCGGTATTTTCCATAATAATCTGTGACCACACACTTTCGCCACAGAAGTTTCTTACAAATGCCGTTACCGAGATTTTTGTTGGGGAAAATGCGCATTTCGACATTATAAGGGTCCAGAATGAGCATAATAATGCCTGTAAAATAAACAATACCTTTATTCATCAGGAGAAAAACAGTGTTACCTCCTCAAATAATATAACGCTTCATGGCGGTCTTATCCGTAACAGCACTTATCATTACCTTGGAGGTGAAGGAGCAGAAAGTTATTCATACGGTTTATATCTTACAGATAAATGGCAGCATGTAGATAATTTTGTAAATGTTGATCATGCTTTTCCTCACTGCACAAGTAATCAGTTGTTTAAAGGTGTTCTTGATGATATGTCGACCGGAGCTTTTAACGGTCGTATCCTTGTCCGGCCTGATGCTCAGGGAACCCTGGCTTACCAAAAGAATAATAACATCCTTCTTACCGACGATGCAAAGATGGATACCAAGCCCCAGCTCGAGATTTTTGCAGATGATGTAAAATGTAGTCATGGTGCAACAGTTGGCCAGCTTGACGATGATGCACTGTTTTATCTTCAGTCAAGGGGAATAGATAAGCGCGAAGCCAGGCTTATGCTGATGTTCGGATTCGCTCATGAAGTAATTCAGAATATTAAAATTGAACCGCTGCGTGAAAGAATGGATAACCTCGTTATGCAGCGGTTGAAAGGAGAACTTTCGAGGTGTGCCAGTTGTATGGTAAAGTGCGTATAATCTTAAAATTTAATGAAAAGTATAGCTGAAATAAGGGCAGATTTTCCAATTCTGAACCGGAAAGTATATAACAAGCCGCTTGTTTATTTTGATAACGGCGCAACTACTCAAAAACCTCAGTGTGTTCTGGATGCAGTCGATGAGGTATATGAATCGTACAATGGCAATATTCACCGGGGAGTGCACTTTTTAAGCGATATGTCATCAGAAGCTTACGAAAAAGCAAGGGGAAAAGTAAAGTCATTTATTAATGCAGATAAAAGGGAAGAGATTGTATTTACCTCAGGTACAACAGGTTCAATCAATGGAATTGCCTTCTCCTTCGGTGAACGATACATTAAGCCAGGTGATGAGATAATCCTAAGCCATCTGGAACACCATGCTAACATTGTTCCCTGGCAGATGATGTGCGAGAGAAAAGGAGCTGTTTTACGCGTAATCCCGATAGATGAGGATGGTGAAATCATTCTGGAGGAATATTATAAATTGCTCTCATCAAATACCAGACTGGTATCTGTTACCCAGGCATCAAATGCGTTGGGTACAGTTCTTCCGTTTAAAGAGATAATTAATGCTGCACATGCTGTCAATGTTCCGGTTCTTATCGATGGTGCCCAGGGAATTCAGCATGGTATTGTTGATGTGAATGCAATGGACTGCGATTATTATGTTTTCTCAGGCCACAAGATTTACGGGCCGGCAGGAATCGGCATATTATATGGGAAAGAAAAATGGCTTACCGAATTGGCTCCTTTTCAGGGTGGTGGTGATATGGTTGATAAAGTTACTTTTGAAAAAACCACTTATAACGAACTTCCTTTTAAATTTGAAGCAGGAACAATGAATTATCCAGCTGCAATTGGACTGGCAAGTGCACTTGATTATGTATTAAGTATCGGAAGGGAGAATATTGCAGTACGGGAAAAGGAACTGCTTATATATGCAACTGAAAGGCTTTCAGCCATTAAAGGTTTGAAAATATACGGGGATTCTGAGAATAAAATTTCAACAATCTCATTTCTCCTGAAGGATATTCACCAATATGACACCGGTATGATCCTGGACAAGATGGGGATAGCGGTAAGAACCGGAACGCACTGTGCCCAGCCGGTAATGGACCGTTATGGTATAGATGGCACTGTACGGGCATCATTCTGTTTCTATAATACAAACGAGGAGATTGATGTCCTTGCTGACGGGATTGAAAAAGTAAAAAGTATGTTTGCATAAAAAGATTATATGACAATTAACGAAATACAGGATAGTATTATTGATGAATTTTCAATGTTCGAGGACTGGATGGATAAGTACAACCTGCTTATTGATCTTGGGAAGGAATTGCCTGTAATTGATCCTAAGTACAAGGTAAAAGATTTTCTTATTGAAGGGTGTCAGTCTAAGGTGTGGCTCCATCCCGATTTTGATGGTAAACTGATAACTTTCACTGCCGACAGCGATGCAATTATTACGAGAGGCATTGTAGCTCTTCTGATAAAAGTATTGTCAAACCGCACTCCTGAAGAAATTTTAAATTCAGATCTTTATTTTATTGATAAAATAGGATTGAGACAGAATCTCTCTCCAACCCGTTCCAACGGATTGCTTTCAATGGTACGTCAGATGAAGCTATATGCAATGGCCTGGGATGCAATAAAAAAATAAAATTACTATGGACCCTACAGAACAACTGGAAATTGAAACCAGGATTATCGAAATACTAAAGAGCATTTTTGATCCGGAAATTCCGGTAAATATTTATGATCTCGGACTTATTTATGAAATAAATATTGATGATGAGCAGGTTGCCCATATCACCATGACACTTACCGCGCCTAATTGTCCGATGGCAGAGGAACTTCTTGAGGAAGTAAAATATAAAGTGGCCGGTACAAAAGGAGTGAAAGATTGTGACCTTAAACTAACTTTCAATCCTCCATGGGATAAAAATATGCTCAGTGATGAAGCTAAACTTGAACTTGGATTCCTTTAAAAATATCTGATATGGCTGCTTCAGTTGATAAAACATCTGCCATTCTTGTAAAAGAATATGCCGCAGAAGTTGGCTTTGATCTGTGTGGCATCGCCCGTGCAAGATCGCTCGATGAGCATAGACCGATCTTAACAAAATGGGCTTATACGGGAATGAACGGCGATATGGCCTACCTGGGCCAGAATATTGAAAAAAGAATCGACCCGAGGATTCTTTTTCCCGGTGCAAAATCAATTATAGTCACAGGGTTAAATTATTATACAGAGAAAAAACAGGGTGGTAATGGTATACCGGTGATTTCCAGATATGCATATGGAGTTAATTATCACGACGTTATCAGAGAAAAGCTCAATAAAATTCGTAACTTTATTAAAAGCATTTATCCGGAAGCTGCTGGAAGATCATTTGTGGATTCCGCTCCACTCCTCGAGAAAGCGTGGGGCAGGGAAGCAGGATTGGGATGGCCCGGAAAGCATTCTATTTTGATAAACAGGAAAATAGGGTCATTTTTCTTTCTGGGAGTCATCGTAATTAATATTGACTTTGATTATGATCAGCCTGCAGAAGAAGATCATTGCGGATCGTGTACGTTATGTATCGATTCATGTCCTACCGGAGCTATCAGCACTAACAGAACTATTGATACCCGAAGATGCGTGGCTTACCTTACTCTGGAATCCAGAAACCGTATACCGGATGATCTTGTTATGAAATTGGAAGGAAGGGCTTTTGGTTGTGATAAGTGCCAGGATGTATGTCCATGGAATAAAAATTCAAGGCCCCATAAAACTCCTGAATTTGAAATTCCTGCCGAAGTCGGGCTTATGACAGCTGAAAACTGGAAAAATCTCTCGAGGAAAGATTATAAAAGACTGTTTGAAAGATCGGCAATCGGAAGAAGAACCTATTGCAGATTTATGGATAACATTGAAGCTGCAACTGTATCGGAAAGGTAATACTCGCTCAACGGTCCGCGATAACCGTAATTACAATTTCTCTTTTTTCGCGGGGTCCGTCAAATTCACAAAAAAATATATTCTGCCAGGTGGATAATCCGGGATTATAATCAATTATGGGAATTGTTTCGGAAGCGCCAACCAGACCTGCTTTCAAATGGGCATCACCGTTATTATCCTGGTGATCGTGCTCCCATATGCCGGAAGGGATCATCTTTTTAAGCAGTGTAACAACGTCATTCTGAACTGACTGATCCCAGTTCTCCTGTATCATTATTGCAGCTGTTGAGCCCCTGGCATAAACAGAGGCGATCCCTGTTTTAACCTTGCTCAATCTTATTATCGATACAACCTCGGAGGTAATATCATACAAGCCATTCTGACGGTCAGTGCTGAGTGTGATTATCTTTTGCATAACTTTATTATAATTTAGTTGAATAATGCATTAACCGCTAAGTACGCGAAGCAAGCAGCCCCCTGTCCGCTTCGCGGCCTTCCCCCTAAAGGGGGACTAATACCCTCACATTAAGAAAAATATTCTTAAACATAGAGTATTAACCCCCCTTTAGGGGGGCAGGGGGGCAAAATGTCTTTGCGAATATCGGTTAATAGATTTCATTTTTCTATATAAAATTACAACATGTTTTTTACCTTGCTGTTAATTTGACGTCTTTATAATACAATTCAATAGAGTATTTTGATAGATATTAAGCTTATAGAAGAATGCAGGGGTGGAAATTTTAACAATTTCAGAAAGCTTGTTGAACTGACCTCTCCCTTTGCTTATTCAGTTGCTTTCAGGATGCTCAGTGACGAAGATCAGGCTAAAGATGTCGTTCAGGAAACGATGGTTACAATATGGCAAAAGCTTAAAAAAATCAAAACAGCCGAAGTATATAAAACCTGGATATACAGAATTGTAGTTAACAAATGCTATGACGAGATGAGAAAGAGGAAAAGAAATCCGGAATTTGGCGCAGATGAGAAGACCTGGGGAGTTATTTCAAACAGGATTTCGGAAGAACCGAGTGCTGCTCTTGAGAATAAAGAAACCTCAAAGATCATAAGTCTGCTGACAGAAAAACTTAGTCCGAAACAAAAAGCAGTTTTTATTTTGTCCGATCTTGAAGAGATGTCAAATGATGAAATATCTGAAATTACAGGTTTAAGTAAATCAGCCGTTAAATCTAACCTGCATTATGCAAGAAAAAATATTTCCGAAAAAGTTGAAAAATTTTTATAGCCATGAAACCGGAAAATGAAAAGTATAGTAAAGTTCTCAATATCCTCAGGAATTCCAGGCCTCTGCTGGATTCAACGCAGGATATTGAAAGAGAGGTAATTAATAAGATTGCCAGAGCTCAGCAGAACAAATTAAGTTTTTCAGAAGCAGTTGATTTTCTGTTCGGATGGGTTTATATTGGGTGGGTAAGAAGAAGTCTTATAACCGCTTCAGTTTGTCTGATTTTTGTTTTTGTTTTTCAGCAGGGTATCATTCTGAAACGGATCGACATGCTCAGCAGACAGACGATTGTTACTGACAAAGAAAACCTGCTGACTCCGGCAACTGAAATAGAAAGATTGTTAACAGAATACAGGAATACGGGGAGGAGATTCCCTTCAAAAACCACAACCATTACGGAAAGGGAGATGCAGGAGCTTCTTGAGTATGTTAACGAGTTGAAGATAAAATATAAGGAGTTAGAAAACATTATTGAAGGAGATCCTGAATTGAAAAAGTTAATTGAAAAGAAGTTGATCGACAATAATCGCATAAAAACTAATCTCTGAAGCCATGAAAAGAAAATCAGTTAAACTGATCGTGTTATTGATTCTTATGTTAATTGTATCGTGTAATGAGCCTGAAACAATTGTGACTGATTATGTTCATCCTGATGGATCTGTCACACGCAAGATTGAAATGAAAAGTATTGAAGGCGATGTTATGAAAAGATTTAAAATTTCTGATATCCAGGTACCCTTTGATAGTACATGGGCGGTCAAAGACTCAATAGAGCTTGACAAAAAAGGTGATACGATCTGGGTGAGAAGGGCTGAAAAAGAATTCAAAAACATCGTTGAGATAAACATGGCCTATAAAGCTGATTCAGGAGCTAACAAAAAAATCCCGAGACAGGCAGGATTTAGAAAACGATTCAAATGGTTCAACACGGAATTCCGTTTTTCTGAGAGAATTGATAAGGAGTTGTCATTTGGCTACCCTGTTAAAGATTTTCTTAATAGTGAGGAACTCCTCTACTTTTATTCTCCGGAAAAGCTGAAAGAAAATAAGGAAAACGGTCCCGATAGCCTTAAATTCAGAGCCCTGAGTGATTCAGTCAAACATAAAACCGAAAAATGGACAGAAAGAAACCTTGTTTCAGAGTGGATCGGGGAATTTTCAAAACTTTCAGCCGGTAAGACAGGTAATGACATGACAATTGAATCGTTAAAAGCCCGTGAGGATGAATTTGTAAAAATCGTTGAGAAAAATGATAAGAAATTAGACAGTTTATGGAAAAACGGAATTATACTTAAGGAATTCATTGGTGAAGCGAACGCTTTGAAGTACAAAACGGAAGCAGATTCTGCACTTTCACTTGTTACCAGTAATATCTGGATAGACTTCCATGATTATTCCGTCAGGATTGTGATGCCTGGGAAACTGATCGGGACTAACGGTTTTATTGACAGCAGCCAGGTCTTACTGTGGCCTGTTAAATCTGACTTTTTTTTAACAGAACCCTATGAGATGTGGGCTGAATCGAAGATTCCAAAAACAGATGGGCATGGTTTCTTTCAGGATTGTTCCTGGTATTTGTACTTACAGGTGTGATTATGAGGGTAATAAAAAAAGGCTGAATCACTCAGCCTTTTTTTAACCTAAAACTAAACCTAACTAAACCTAACTAACTACCTAAACCTAAACCTTAAACTTAACCTTAACAGTCTTCCGGAAATTAAAAGCTATCTTGCATAATCCTTTAACATCAGCATTAATTTCTGGCGTGTGAAGAAGATTCTGCTTTTCACAGTTCCTATCTTTAATCCTAAATCATCTGCAATCTCTTTATATTTAAAACCTTCTATATGCATCCTGAATGGGATCCGGAACTCATCACTTAATGAATTTATTGCCCTTTCGATTTCACCTTCAGCGTAATTTGATTCAGGTGAAATAAAACCCTTGTCGTGCGGCTGGTTAATATAATAGAGATCCTGTGTCCCGTCAATAATGGTATTCTCCTTCACATTTCGCCTGTAATTGTTAATGAATGTATTTTTCATTATTGTAAATACCCAGGCTTTGAGATTGGTATAATCGACGAATTTATCCTTATATGTAATAGCTTTAAGATAAGTATCCTGTACAAGATCGAGAGCCGTATCACGGTCGGAGGTGAGACTCATGGCAAATCTTTGAAGATTTGTTTTCATCTCAATCAGGCTGTTATTAAATTCAAACTGTGTCATAGTTCTTAATTTTATATTGTTGAAACAAATTTATACAGATAAATAAAGATAAACAAATCTTAATATCTTAAAATCGTTATATTCTGTTTGGTTTATAAATAACATATAGTTGTATAGCGATGATATTCAAAAAAATAACGCTGAAATTATGATTGTTTTCTAAATATTGTATAAATTGAATTCTTGAATTAATCATCTCTTTTGCGTTTTTCTGTTTTTTATTAACTGGCTATTCTTAAAGCTTAAAAACTAATCTTATACAAATTTATGTCTTGTTAAAAGGAGAGGGATTAAGATGCGGTTAATGTTGGATTAAGGATAAATTAAATTCCACATTATCATTAATAGATTATTTGTCCAACTTTCGTAATTTTAAAGAAAATTGACTATGGATTTTAATATTAAACTCAGCAACGGGCAGGTTCTAAAAGGGATGATTCAAAGCCCCGGGGAAAACCTCAGGGCAGTAATACTCTTTGTACATGGTATTGGTGAACATATCCATCGTTATGATCATTGGGCCGCATTGTTTAATAAAGAGGGAATAGGTTTTGTCGGTGTTGATCTGCCTGGCCACGGCCGCTCTGATGGAAAAAGGGGCCATATAAAGAGTTATGCCTTACTTGACGAGATGATAGATATCCTGATGAAAAGCTGTAGTCAGACTTTCCCTGGGATACCTATATATATATATGGACATAGCCTTGGCGGAGGAATTGTTCTTGATTACATATTAAGGAAAACCCCTAAAATTAAAGGGGCAATAGTAACAGGTCCGTATCTTCGTCTTGCTTTCGAACCTCCAAAAATCAAACTTTTTATAGCGTCGTTAATGAAGTACCTGTTGCCAGACCTTATCCAGCCAACGGGTCTTAATGCTGATCACATCTCTCATGATATAACCGTTGTCGAGAAATATAAAACCGATCCTCTTGTTCATGATAAAATATCTGTCAGCCTGTTTTATGAATCAATGGCGGCTGCAAACTATTCACTCACACATGCTTCCGAACTAAAAGTCCCAACACTTATACTGCATGGAAGTGACGATCTGCTCATTTCCCCCGAAGGAAGCAGGGAATTTGCAGGTAAGACCGATATGGCTGAATTGAAAATCTGGGATGGGGGATATCATGAATTGCATAACGAAACATTTAAAGAAGAGGTATTCAAGTATATAATAAACTGGATCAACAGGAAGTAAACATGTCATAGCTATAAAGAATATGGAACTCAGAACCACATTTACTATAGAGCCATCTCAGGATAAGATCACATATAACGATCGGGTGATGTTCATTGGTTCATGTTTCGCATCCTCAATTGGGTCGCAAATGGAAATGGGACATATACCGGTAATGATAAATCCTGCAGGAGCTGTTTTCAATCCGGTATCGGTATCCAATACTCTGGATACCATTACGGAACAGAGGGAATTTCTTCTGGAAGATCTTCATTTTCATGATGGTATATGGCTTAGCTTCTATCACTACACTGATTTTTCATCTGAGGACCCTGCCATGGTACTGGAAAAGATCAACAGAAAATCGAAAGAAGCATTTGATTTTTTGAAAAACGCCCGTTTTCTGTTTGTAACATTTGGCACGGCAAGGGTTTACATATGGAAGGAAACAGGACTCATTGTATCAAACTGTCATAAAATACCATCCGGCCAGTTCGAAACACAGATGCTCACTGTAGATGAAATAGTTACTTTATGGACTGAACAACTTGATAAACTGCAGTCACTATTTCCTCAATTGGTCGTTGTTTTTACAATAAGTCCGGTCAGACACTGGAAGGACGGGGCTCATGGTAATCAGGTGAGCAAATCGGTCCTTTTCCTGGCTGTTGAAGAGCTGCTCAAGCATAAGATTGATCCGAAGTACTTTCCTGCTTATGAATTGGTTATGGATGATTTACGCGATTACAGGTTCTATAGTGAAGACATGCTGCATCCTTCATCTTCAGCAATAAATTATATTTGGGAAGCTTTTACAGGATGTTATCTTGACAGTAAAACAATAAGAACCTGGAATGAGGTAGTTAAAATAACTAAAGCATGTAACCATCGTTTTAATACGGACTCAGATACTAAAATAAAAAAATTTGCCGAAAGGGTCCTCAGACAGATATCCGAGATTAAAGATAAATTTCCGGCCATTGACCTTTCCCGGGAACAGAATTATTTTCTCAAAATGAGAAAATAATAATGAATTGATTGTGAGGTGTTTGATCTGATTCTGTATGTCTCTTTCCAGAAATGAACAAATTACAGGGACTCGATTGCTTTAATAAAATCAGCAGGATTCCTGGTTATTGTTAATTTATCGTAAGATTTCCGGGTTTCAAACTCCTCTGGAGAATCGGTAAGAATAATTTTTTTTATCATTAGTGATTTTCCGATGGAGCTGAAATATCCTATTTTTTTCTCGGCAAAATCAAATGCACTTGAGTTTACTACAAGATATTCAAAAGGTTTAATTTTATGAATCTCAATTACTTCGGAGGCAGGAAGTATCCCTCCGGTAAAGATGACATCAAATCCCCTTTTCTTCAGGGCATACTTATAAAAAAGGAAATTGTTATCGGTAAGATTGTCGGAGGTATTAATCATTGCAACCGCAGGTTTTGATTTGACGGTAACAGGCTTAAGAAGGTTATCTTCAATTATAATGATCTGTTTGACAGTATTTCTGACGAATTGTTCCTGCGCTCTTGAAAGACTTCCGGTTTGCCAGAGGATTCTGGCTTTTTCCAGCAGGGGGTAAAGATACATTGAATAAGCATTTTCAATACCCTCTCGCTTAATGAAGGGAATGAGGGCCTCTTTGAAGAGGGTTTCGTTGAATCTTATAGCCGACATAAGAATTTTTCCCGGTTGAAAATTCTGATCCAAATCATCATGCTTGCTGCTGACAGTCATTACCTGTTGAGTAAGTTCATCCTCGTCAAGCCTGGCAATTTTGGAAATTTTCAGTCCATTCCGGTTAAGGTATGATACATTGAGGATCTTTTTAAGTTCTGTTTCACTGTATGTTCTTATGTTTGAGTCGGTTCTGTCTGGTTCAAGTATTTTGTACCTCTTCTCCCAGATCCTGATAGTATGCGCTTTTATACCCGAAAAATTCTCGAGATCTTTTATTGAAAACACATTTACCCCGTCTTCCATATATATTTATAATAATAGTTTAGACTATCGATCATTACTATAAATAAACAAACAATCATTTAAAAGGATTGTTTACAAATTCTTAAATAAAAATCTAACTGAATTGTTCTAATCTGCGGAATAATTCCCCAAAATTTTCCAACAAAAGACGAAAATAGTAAAATTTATTTTTACTCAGATTCTTCCACCATTATTTTTTTTACAACCCGGTTACCATCACTGAATAGAATCGTAACCAGGTACATTCCCCTTTTGGGCTTTTCGAGAACGATTTTTACTAATTGCTGAGGATCATTATATTGGAACCTGAATATATCCTGACCTATGATATTGGTAATCTTTACGAAAGAGATATCCTTGTCAGTTTTAATAGTAAAACTGTTATCCCTGACAGGTACAGGATATATCCTAATATTAAAGCCAGACTGATCTTTTGAAATATTTCTTTGAGCCAGAGTACGGGTAAAATTAGTTGAATCCTTCTGACCATGAAGGGTTAAGGTAAAAACTAATAAGAAGATAAGGGGTAAACTTTTCTTCATAAATTACATTTTAGTAATTCCTTCAAAAATCGTGCTAAAGGTAGTAATATTTTACATAAAGTGTTTTAAAAGTATTTTTGCTTTCTCCAGATCCTCCGGCGTATCAATACCTATACTTTCCCATAGCGTAACTGCTGTCCTTATCCGGTATCCATTTTCTATCCACCTGTTTTGTTCAAGCGATTCTGACATTTCAAGCTTACTACGCGGTAACAAAGTAATCTTTTTCAGTGTTTCAGTCCTGTAAGCATAAAGCCCGATATGTTTATAAAAATCATGTTTCCTTGACCATTCATTCTTTTCAGCATTTCTTATAAATGGAATTGCAGCCCGGCTGAAATATATTGCATCACCTGCAGAGTTTAAAATTACCTTGGGCTGGTTGGGATTGAAGATATCCTCCCCGGGTTCTGCTTTTCGTATAAGTGTTGCTATCTCAACGGTTTCGTCGTCGAAACATTCCATCAGGAGGTTGATCTGTTCGGATTTAATAAATGGTTCATCGCCCTGAATGTTAATAACTATATCGACTAAAGTGCCGGTATCTCTTTTTACTATCGAAACAGCTTCTGCACAACGATCAGTGCCACTCAGGTGATCAGGAGAGGTCATAATTGCTTTTCCACCGAAGCTTGAAACTGCATCAAAAATCCTTACATCATCTGTGGCAACATAAACCAGATTGAGTGTTTCCCGGGCCAGTTCATATACTCTTTGTATCATTGGCTTGTTTCCAATCATAACCAGTGGTTTCCCCGGAAACCGCGAAGATGCGTACCTGGCAGGTATAATTCCGGCAAATTGATGATGCGGATCCTTTTTCATGCTACGAATTTACAAAAAATGCATTTCCCAATGTTTTAAAAAAACCTTAAATTCGCAGGATTGTTAAACATGACATGAAAGATCTGCAAAATATTAAGCAAAGGTTTGGAATAATTGGTAATTATGAGGGTCTTAACAGGGCTATTGACATTGCTGTACAGGTTGCCCCGACAGATCTTTCTGTACTTATTACAGGCGAAAGTGGTACCGGCAAGGAGATTTTTCCCCAGGTAATACATAGTTATAGCACCAGGAAGCATGGACAGTATATTGCTGTTAACTGTGGTGCAATACCTGAAGGTACTATCGATTCTGAACTCTTCGGACATGAAAAAGGTTCATTTACCGGGGCATCTGATAGCAGGAAAGGTTATTTTGAAGTAGCCGATGGTGGAACAATTTTTCTTGATGAAGTAGCTGAGCTGCCATTATCGACTCAGGTTCGCCTTCTCAGAGTACTTGAAACCGGTGAATTTATACGAGTTGGTTCTTCGAAAGTTCAGAAAACCAACGTCAGGGTTATCGCTGCAAGCAATGTGGAAGTACCAAGGGCAATTGATACTGGTAAATTCAGAGAGGATCTTTTTTACAGGCTTAATACTGTCCCAATAAAAATACCTGCGCTCAGAGACCGCGGTGAAGATATTTTTCTTCTCTTCAGGAAGTTTGCGGTTGATTTTGCCGAAAAATACAGGATGCCGGCAATAAGATTGGATTCCGAAGCTAAAAATATTCTGCTTAATTATTCCTGGCCGGGGAATGTACGGCAACTTAAAAATATAACCGAACAGATATCAATCATTGAAAGCGAAAGAGAAATTGTTGCTCTCAACCTTCGCAATTATCTTCCGGACTATGGCGGAATCAAGCTTCCGGCTGTTATAAAAAAAGATGAAGACAAGTCATTTTCTTCAGAACGGGAGATTTTGTATAAAATCCTTTTCGATATGAAAAGTGATATGAACGATCTTAAAAAGCTTGTCTTGGATCTTATTAGACATGGAGAAATGGATGACTCCTTTCATGAGACGAATTCGAGAGTTCTAAAGAATCTGTTCAGCGAGGTTAAGGAAGATACAGGTGCTCACAACAAAACCCAAACACCGCCAGGTGAATTCACTTCACATCAGAATATAAATAATATACAGGATACTGAAGAGATAATTGAAGAATCACTTTCGCTTGCTGACAAAGAGGTTGAAATGATAAAAAAGGCTCTGGAAAAATATAATGGGAAAAGAAAAATGGCAGCAACGGAACTTGGAATATCAGAACGGACCCTTTACAGAAAGATCAAAGAGTATGGAATCGAATCATAGAAATAATGTCAGCCTTTCTGCATACAGGCTTTCAGTTTTCGTATTAATTGTAATAGTTACACTTTTTTACGGATGTAAGGTAACATATTCATTTTCAGGAGCCAGCACTACAGGGTTAAAGACAGTTAGCATACAATATTTTCAGAACAGGGCTGCTGTTGTACAACCCGGACTTAGCCAGTTTCTTACAGATGCTCTGATCGATAAATGCAAGACCCAGACTAATCTTAAATACGTTACTGAGATTGGTGATGCAAACTTTGAAGGAGAGATAAGTGATTATAATACACGCCCGCAAACCGTTGCAGCCGATGCGCAAGCCGCAACAAACAGGTTTACAATTTCAGTAAAAGTTAAATTCACCAACGCTGTTGACCCGGACAAGAGTTTTGAGCAGACATTTTCGAGGTATGAGGACTTCGACAGTAACCTCGACCTCAGTCGGGTTGAAAAGGACCTTTCGGATAAAATTGTAGAAATGCTTGTTGAAGATATTTTCAATCAGGCTTTTGTTAACTGGTAACCTGTATGAACAGAAATGACTTTCTGAATTTTATTGAGGATAAGGTTCCGGTTAACCGCCAGGTGATTGGAGAGGTTTATGAGTTGATTGATATTTTTCCGTATTTTCAGAGTGCCCATATGTTGCTGCTGAAAGGTTTGCAAAACAATGAAGATGTAAAATTCGAAAATCAGCTCAGGAATTCTGCAATTCATATTGCTGACAGGGAAGTATTGTATTACCTTCTAAGGACCAGAACATCTTCGGAACCTGAAAAAATCAAAATCAAACAGGAAATTGAGGTAAAAAAAGAAATCGTTTCTGATACTCAGCAAACCGTTATTGAATCGGCGAAAAACAGTGAATTATTGATCAGCGAGATTGAAAAAGACTCTGATGAAACTAAAAACGGGGGAAATCAGGATATTCCCGATTACTCTCCTGGCCATTCGATAATGATTCCCGGTGAGCCGGACAACATTGAATCGGCAGCAGTTTTATTTCTTCAGGATGAAGAAACTTCTCCCGCAGACGAAAAGGTATTCTTTATGGATCCGGGATTTTTAATTCCGGATCGTGCTGATCTGCTGGAGCTTGATCTTGATGAAATTAATACAGACACTTTCCCGGTTGAAGATATCAGTCAGGAACAAAACGATACGGCGCAGAAGAATTCAGAGAAGCAGTTGCAGTCGAAGCTTATTGATAAATTCATTATTACGAATCCGAGGATTGAGCCACATAAGGAAAAATCAAATGTTCCAATAGAAGATATTTCAAAGCCGTTTGTTGAGGAATCTGTCGGTGGTTTAGTAACCGAAACCCTCGCAAGAATTTATGTTAGTCAGGGGTATTACTCAAAGGCAATTGATATTTATGAAAAATTAAGTTTGAAATTTCCGGAAAAAAGCAGTTACTTTGCGTCTCAAATTGAAAAAGTTAAAGAATACATAAAAAAGTGAACAGATGGGTATCTATATTTTTGTTTCAGTATTAGTAATTATTGCATGCTTTCTTCAGGTATTGATTGTACTTGTCCAGAACTCGAAGGGAGGGGGGCTGGCTGCTAATTTTACTTCAGCCGGTCAATCAATGGGCATCCGTAAAACTGCAGATTTCCTTGAGAAGTCGACATGGACCCTTGCAGCTGCAATTTTAATCCTTTGTGTTGTTGCAACAGCTACTATACCACGCGGCTCAACCTCAGGACGATCAAGAATTGAGGAGCAGATAAAAAATACAGTTGATCCGAATGCAATTCCAACACTTCCGACAGCTGTTCCACCGACAACAACCACTACTCCTGCCAGTCAGGATAAACCAGTAAAATAGTTTGATTGACTAAAATACTTAACAAGAGTGTCAGTTTGTCACATACTGACACTTTTTTTTTGTGAGCAAACACAAAATGACATTTTTTTCAATTTGGCATGGAATATGCTCAAATAGGAAGTCGGAAAATGATGTTTAACTTTAAAACTAGATAAAATGGCACAATTAAAAGGAAAAATTTTAGCAGGTAAGGTTCTTGTAAAACCTAATGAAGCTGAAGAAAAAACTGCAAGTGGAATAATTATCCCTGATTCCGCAAAGGAAAAACCACGCCAGGGCAAGGTTATTCTTGTCGGAGTAGCTAAAAAAGATGAAGATATGGAAGTAAAGAAAGGCGATGTTGTTCTTTACGGGAAGTATGCAGGACAAGAACTGACTATTGATGGTGAAGATTATCTTCTTATTTCACAGACAGATATCCTTTTTATAGCTTAATTTTTAGCAAACTTTTAAAAATCATAATGATATGGCAAAAGAGATTAAATTTAATATCGATGCACGAGCCCTTCTTAAAGAAGGAGTAGATCAGCTGGCTGATGCAGTAAAAGTAACACTTGGACCAAAAGGTCGTAATGTTGTTCTGGAGAAAAAATATGGAGCTCCGCAGATCACAAAGGATGGAGTAACTGTTGCCAAAGACATAGATCTTTCCGACCCTTATAAGAATTTGGGTGCCCAGATGGTTAAAGAAGTAGCATCAAAAACAGGTGATATCGCTGGTGACGGTACAACTACAGCCACAGTTCTTGCACAGTCTATTATCAATGTAGGGCTGAAGAACATTACTGCAGGCGCAAATCCAATGGATATTAAAAGAGGCATAGACAAAGCCGTTGAAAAAGTTGTAGCACATCTTAAATCACAGGCTAAAGTAATCGGCGACGACCTTAGTAAAATCGAACAGGTTGCAAGAGTTGCTGCCAATGACGATCAGGAGATTGGTAAACTTATTGCTGAGGCTATGGGCAAAGTTCACAAAGAAGGTGTTATAACAGTTGAAGAATCAAAAGGAACTTCAACCTCAGTTGAAGTTGTTGAGGGTATGCAGTTCGACCGTGGATATATCTCAGCATATTTTGTGACCAACGCTGAAAAGATGGAAGCAGATCTTGAGAATCCATATATTCTTATCTATGACAAGAAAGTTTCTACCATGAAGGATATGCTGCCTGTTCTTGAAGCTACTGCTCAGACCGGACGTCCTCTTTTAATTATTTCAGAAGATGTTGAAGGTGAGGCTCTGGCAACCCTGGTTGTTAACCGTTTGCGTGGTTCACTGAAAGTATGTGCTGTTAAAGCTCCCGGATTTGGAGACAGAAGAAAAGAGATGCTTGAAGATATTGCCATTCTGACAGGAGGTACTGTTATTTCAGAAGAGAAAGGCCTTAAGCTCGAAAATACTACACTTGACATGCTTGGTACAGCAGAAAAAGTTACGGTAAATAAAGAAAATACAACTATTGTGAACGGAGCTGGTGACAAAGCCATGATCAAAGCCCGTATAGCCCAGATCAAACAACAGATGACCACCACTACTTCTGACTACGATAAAGAAAAATTGCAGGAACGTCTGGCTAAGCTTGCAGGTGGCGTTGCTGTTCTTTATATAGGAGCTTCTTCGGAAGTTGAAATGAAAGAGAAGAAAGACCGGGTTGACGATTCACTTCATGCAACACGTGCAGCTATTGAGGAAGGTATTGTTCCCGGTGGCGGTGTTGCATATATACGTGCAATGAGTGCCCTTGAAGGATTCAAAGGCGATAATGAAGACCAGACAACAGGTATCGAAATTATAAAACGTGCAATTGAAGAACCTTTGCGCCAGATTGCCATCAATTCAGGTAAAGAGGGTGCAGTTGTTGCCCAGAATGTAAAATCAGGCAAGGGAGACTACGGATACAATGCGCAAACCGATAAATACGAAAAACTTTATGCGTCAGGCGTCATTGATCCTGTTAAAGTTGTCCGCGTTGCTCTCGAAAATGCTGCTTCAGTTGCAGGTATGTTCCTTACCACCGAAGCTGTAGTTGTAGAAGTAAAAGAAGATGCTCCGGCTGGTCCTCCTCAGGGAATGGGAGGCGGGATGCCAGGAATGATGTAGGATTAAATCAACATAAATTTAACTGTAGAGACGCCCAATTTGGGCGTCTCTACATATTTATGGACATCTGACATTATGGATTTTTTATATATTTGCACCTGATTTAAAGAAAGCTCGTTTGATGAACAATATCCGGAATTTCTGTATAATAGCTCATATTGATCATGGTAAGAGTACTCTGGCCGACAGGTTGCTGGAGAAGACCAATACAATAACTGAAAGGGAATATCAGGCACAGGTGCTCGATGATATGGACCTTGAAAGAGAGAGAGGTATAACAATTAAGAGTCATGCAATACAGATGGAATATTATCATGACGGGGGAAAATACATTCTTAATCTGATTGATACTCCCGGTCATGTCGACTTTTCATATGAAGTATCGCGCTCAATAGCTGCATGTGAAGGCGCTTTACTTGTTATCGATGCTACACAGGGCATACAGGCCCAGACAATTTCAAACCTCTATATGGCAATAGACCATAATCTGGAAATCATACCTGTACTCAACAAAATGGATATGGCCAGCGCAATGCCTGAAGAGGTCAAGGATCAGATTGTTGATCTGGTTGGCTGTAAAAGGGAAGATATTATTGAAGCAAGCGCCAAAACCGGGATGGGAGTTGAGGAAATCCTTCGTGAAATAGTAACCCGCATTCCACCCCCTGAAGGCAGTGCAGAGGCTCCTTTACAGGCTTTGATTTTTGATTCGATCTTTAACTCATTCAGAGGTATCATAGCTTATGTTAAAATAATGAACGGGACAATCCGCAAGGGTGAAAAGGTAAAATTTGTAAATACCGATCATGAATATAATGCTGAAGAAATAGGAGTTCTGAAACTTAAGCTGGATCCTCGTGAGAAAATGGTTGTGGGAGATGTAGGGTATATTATCACGGGAGTAAAAGTTTCGGCGGAAGTTAAAGTCGGAGATACTATTACCCATGTAAAAAATCCCTGTGACAAAGCAATTTCCGGTTTTGAGGATGTCAAACCTATGGTGTTCGCCGGAATTTATCCGGTTGATGCAGATGATTACGAGGATCTGAGGATCTCTATCGAGAAACTACAGCTGAATGATGCTTCACTTTCATTTATTCCAGAATCGTCAGCTGCACTTGGTTTTGGTTTCAGATGTGGTTTCCTCGGCTTACTTCATATGGAAATTATACAGGAACGTCTTGACAGGGAGTTTGATATGGATGTTATTACAACTGTTCCGAACGTTTCTTTTAAGGCTTATACAACAAAGGGAGAAGAAATTGATGTTCATAACCCTTCGGGATTACCTCCGGTCAATCATCTGGACCGTATTGAGGAACCCTATATTATTGCACAGGTAATTACTTTATCAGAATATGTTGGTTCCATTATGAATCTTTGCATTGATAAAAGAGGAGTAATCAAGAACCAGGTTTATCTTACACGTGACAGGGTTGAACTGACTTTTGAGATGCCTCTCGCCGAAATTGTCTTCGATTTTTACGATAAGCTTAAAAGTATATCTAAAGGGTATGCCTCTTTCGATTATTATTACACAAGCTATCAAAAAGCTGATCTTGTGCGACTTGATATCCTTTTAAACGGTGAAATGGTGGATGCACTTTCTACTCTTATATTTAGAGGTCATGCATATGAGTTTGGCCGGAAAATGTGTGTCAAACTTAAAGAACTGATTCCACGGCAACAGTTTGATATTGCCATACAGGCAGCAATAGGAGCAAAAATAATTTCCAGGGAAACCGTTAAAGCAGTCAGAAAAGATGTGACAGCAAAATGTTACGGAGGGGATATTACGAGGAAAAGAAAACTCCTGGAGAAACAGAAAAAAGGCAAAAAACGGATGAGACAGGTAGGAAATGTCGAGGTTCCGCAGCAGGCGTTCCTGGCAGTTTTGAAACTGGATTAACCACTTGGCCCCAGCCCCTTCTTTTCTTTTGGTTTTTTGCCCCCCAACCCCCCTAAAGGGGGGCTAATACTCATAATAATACAGAACTATTTAAAGGATTTTAAGCGTTTTCTTAAGTAAGATCATTTGAACAATCGAATTAAGAATGCAGAAGTTGTTTTAAATTATTACTTCAGTATTCGTTTGTTCTTCATTCCTAGATTTAAAAATGCCAGTCTCTCAACAAACTCTAATAATATTTGGGAATTTTAACCCCCCTTTAGGGGGGCAGGGGGGCAAAAACACTCAACTGATAAGTTTGTAGCCTCTCCCGTGAATATTCAATATTTTTACCGATGGATCTTTCCGGAGATATTTCCTTAAACGGGTAATATACACATCCATGCTTCTGGCATTAAAATAATTATCATCGATCCAGATTGTCTTTAATGCGTAGTTTCTCTCCAGTATTTCATTTCCATGACGGCATAACAGCTCAAGGAGCTCAGATTCCTTTGTAGTCAGTTTTATTGACTGATCCTTGTAAATAAGCATTTGTTTCAGCGAATCAAAGGAATATCCCCCGATAATATAAGATTCATCTTTTTTATGCACAACGGGATTGGTTGTTCTTCTCAGGATCGCTTCAATGCGGTAGAGAAGTTCTTCCATCGAGAATGGTTTTGTGATGTAATCATCAGCGCCTGATTTGAATCCGTCAATTATGTCTTCTTTCTGGTTTTTTGCCGTCAGAAAAATAATAGGTATCAGCGGATTTGAAAGACGGATCTCTCTTGCAAGGGTGAGTCCATCCATTTCAGGCATCATTATATCAAGTATACACAAGCCAAATTGTTTAGTTGAGAATGCCTCGAGAGCCAGACTACCGTTAATAAACAGGGAAGTCTCATAATTTTTAGCAGCAAGATAGTTTCTTAACAAAATGCCCAGATTATTATCATCTTCTGCAAGAAGAATTTTAGTATTGTTCATAGCATTTTAACTTTCTGTTTAATGGTTTCATACCCTGGATAATCCTTCAGGCAGAGAACCGGTTGGTTTCATCTTTATCCGTTCTGTGGAAGAAAAATAGTGAATTTTGTGCCATTATTAATCTGGCTGTCAACCTTTATTGATCCGTTATGTTCTTCAATAATTTTCTTTACATAGCTTAACCCAAGGCCAAAGCCTTTAACATTATGAACATTTCCGGAAGGTACACGGAAAAACTTGTCGAAAATCCTTTTCAGGTTTTCTTTGCTGATCCCAATGCCTCTGTCTTCAATAGTTATCAGAATACCTTTCTTGTTATTCCGGGTGGTGATTGTTATGTCGGGTTTATCTTTTGAGTATTTAATTGCATTATCAATAAGATTTGAGACTGAGTTGAGAAAATGAATTTCATCAATCAACGCAACAGATCTTGTTGCCTGCAGATCGGTATTTATAAAACCATTGCAGTTACTCATCTGAAGTGCGTAATTTTCCACAACTTTTTCGAGTATCCCATGAACATCCATCCCAACCATATTTAACTTCATTTTCATCTTTTCAAAAATTGCCATCTGAAGAACTTTTTCAACCTGGAATTTAAGTCTCATGCTCTCATCGGAAATAACTTTTGCAAGGCTGTCAATATTTTTATCCTTGTCGGGGATCGATTTATCGGCCATCATCTGCGAAGCAAGAGAAATAGTTGAAATGGGCGTCTTAAGCTCATGTGTCATATTATTGATGAAATCGCTCCTGATTTCTGAAATCTTTTTCTGCCGGAAGATAACGATAAAGGTTCCTGTAGATAGTACCAGTAACAAAAGGGTAAAAAGCAGGGACAGGAAACCAAGGTTTCCGATTTTCTCAAACTTATATTGTTGTTCCTGAAGACAATATAAAACGATCTGATTCTGACTCGGAACAGGGTCGTTGGGGAAAAGCTGGATTATAAATTTATTTGTACCAGGCTTGTCTGTATAACCTGTTGTCTTCCATATACTTCCATATCGCCCCGACCGGATTGAAAATTCAAAATCGAGATATATCCCCACATTATTAAGGGCTATCCGGAGTTCCTGATTAAGTTTTTCAGGGTTAATTCTTTCCCTGATATCAGGTGTATTTCGAAGGATTTTCTCCATTATTTTCTCAAGGAAAACGATTTTGTTGCTCACTCTTCCCGATATTTCCGATTCAGTTATTTGTGGCGAAGGTTCAGTTGTTTCATCATTGGCGAAAGGAGAGACATTTTCGGAAGAGATGAATATTTTATGGCCGGAACTGGTAATCGCGATCGGTTTATCAGGGTTATTCAGCCCATACATTTTAAGAAGGTCAGAGTTAGGCTGATATCCCTGTAATTTTTTCGCAAGCGGTGAATTAGCAGGAACAACAGCTGTAACTGAATCCGTTGATGCAGGATCAATATCCTCAACAATGTTTTTGATTAGTTCCTTCTCCTCAAGATCAAGAACGACAGACTCAAGAGCTTTATTTGCCAGATACCGGAATTGCTGATCGGTAATGGTAATTGCATTACGGATCCAGTATAATTGAATAAGGATCAGACCCGAAATAGCCAGAAAAAAGAAGATGGCCAGTAATACAATGGTTATGCGCTTCATACAAATGCAAAAGTACTTGTATAAATTCTACATTGGCACACTTTAACTTTCTTTAACAGTAAGAAGTTTGGAGTGAGCTGGAGTTTGGAGTGCCTAAAGTTAAAAAGTGAAATCTATTATATTGCAGACAACTCTAGGCACTCTAGGCACTTTAGGCATTTTAGGCACTTTAATTATTTTAACTTATCATTAAAGTATTGTTAATTTTCAGCTATTTGGATAAAATTATTTTTTTATCCCGGGAACTAGTGATATATTTGTACAGGATTTGGCACGATATTTGAAATACAAGATATAGAGGTTTTTTTCATAGGTTAGGTTAGTTTTAGGGTTATCAAAACTGTGGGTCGCTATCATGGCGGCCCACTTCTTTTTATATCAGATCCTGGGAATCAACTTTATCTTGTCAGGGTATTAACCTTTCTGATGTTAAGATCTTTTTCCCTTGCCGAATAGAAAATACGTTTTCTGATTAGACTCGATTTTCTTTTCTGAACCCAGGTGAGGTTGATAACGAATGACGTGCCGTCTTTAAAAACAAGCTTTACTTTTTTTTGTCTTTTAGGCATTACAACTTCTTTAATATCAATCCATTTGATGGAGTGGGTAACAGGCTTGATAAATCCGAACCTGTACTCAATTTTATCATCATCAATTGAAAAAAACAGATCGGTACCTTTAAAAGTTGCAAAAGCGGCTATTAAGGAAACCACCAGGCTTATTCCAAAGGAAGCTACTGATGTGACCGGAGAAATACTTTTTTGCTCAAAAATGAGACTTAAAACCAATACATAAACTCCGGCTATAAAAAAAAGTGCTGCAAAACCCCATAAAAGGATTTTTTTACTTTTCGAAAACTCCTCTTCTGACAGATTATAATACAAATTTTCCATGCTCTATTGGGTTAGGTAATGTAAATTCTTATCCTTTATTGTATTAATATCGATATTAAATACTGCTGTAACAGTGTCAATTTCCCTTAGATTTGTAATTATGTTATTTAAATCGGCTTCATTGTCTGGATTCTGTATCTGAAAGAGATAATCAATGTTTTTTAGCTTATTTAGAAGATAGAATTTGCCCGAACGGTTTGAAACCAGACAGAACACGAGATCCGTCGGATTGTGGTTATTTGAAAATCTGCTGAATGTAAGTTCTGATTCAACATACCTGGTAACTCTGAGAGGAGATATGTTTTTCAGAGAGATCCTGAACTTTTTATTCAATAACAGGGAAAGTTTGTAATCAGGTTCTGCAGAAACGAGACCCAGCAGAATGTAATCATTATTCTGGTCAATCTTAAGTTTTACCCGGGTGACTTTTTGAGTACTCTTCATCTCTCTTTACTGAAAATGATAAAGTTAGAAAAAAAAGAGATATAAATTCTTAACAGCTGATTTTATCTTTAAGTCTTTCCCAGGCCTGTCTGGCTGCTTCCTGTTCCGCTTCTTTTTTTGATGAGCCATGACCTTCCCCAAATTCTTGCTTATCAATAATAAGAGTTGTGGAGAAGACAGACTTTTTCAGGTTGAAATCATATTCCTCATTATATGTGAAGACCAGGTTTGATTTATGCTTCTGTACCCATTCAAAAACCAGACTTTTATAATCTGAATCAGTCTTTACTATCTGACTGAGGTTGAGGTATTTATTAAGCACATTTTTTATAAAGACTTTTTTTGTTTTTTTAAATCCTTTATCCAGGAAGACTGACCCGATAAGCGCCTCAAAAGCATCTCCATAAAGATTTTTTGTGAGATGAATAGAACTTATTTTGCTAATAAGGATTTTATTGATCCCCATGGATATAGCGAGTTGATTAAGAACATCACGATTAACAATGCGGGAACGGATTTTTGTCAGGAATCCTTCATTGGCATCCGGGAATTTTTCGAAGAGGTAATCAGAAAGAATTGCATCCAGAACTGCATCACCAAGATATTCAAGTCTTTCATTGTTCACCTTTTTACCGTCAGGAAGTGTAAAGGTAGCTGAACGGTGAATGAAAGCTATTTCATAAAGTTTCAGGTTTCCGGGGCGGAATCCTAATATCTTATTTAAACGGGAAGCGAATTCCCGTTTGTCCTGTAAATAAGTACCATTTATTCTTCTACGGAATAGCGACACTAAACTTCAGCTTTTTTTATAATGACAGAAGCATTATGACCACCAAATCCAAATGTATTGCTCATGGCGATATTAACTTTTCTGTGCTGGGCTTTGTTGAGTGTTAGGTTCAGGTTCTGATCAATATCCGGATCCGGAACACTGAAATTGATGGTAGGGGGAATGATATCGTGAACAACTGCCATTATTGCAGCAATAGCTTCAATGGCACCGGCAGCGCCAAGAAGGTGCCCGGTCATCGATTTTGTTGAACTGATATTAAGTTTGTATGCATGTTCCCCAAAAACACTTACAATAGCTTTTGTTTCAGAGACATCTCCAAGGGGAGTAGCTGTCCCATGTACATTTATGTAATCTACGTCTTCAACATTCAGGTTGGCATCACTTACGGCAAGCTTCATTACATTGCGGGCACCAAGCCCTTCGGGATGAGGAGCTGTCATGTGATAAGCATCAGCTGTTAATCCGGTGCCGACTAATTCAGCATAGATCTTTGCACCCCTGGCTTTTGCATGTTCATATTCTTCAATTATCAGCGAACCGGCACCTTCGCCAAGTACAAACCCATCACGGGTCTTATCAAAAGGTCTGGAGGCGGTTTTAAATTCATCATTATTCGTGGATAGTGCCTGCAGAGCATTAAATCCACCAATTCCAGGTTCGTTGACAGTTGCTTCTGATCCACCTGCAACAAAAACATCAGCTTTCCCCCAGCGTATATAATTGATAGCGTCAATTATTGAATTTGTGGAAGAAGCACATGCTGATACAGTTGCAAAGTTAGGTCCCCTGAAACCGTATTTTATTGATATTACTCCGGATGCAATATCTCCAATCATCTTTGGAATAAAGAAGGGACTGAACCGGGGCGTCCCATCCCCAAGGACATAGCCCTTGATAGCCTGAAAAAAGGTCTCAATTCCCCCGACTCCTGAAGCCCATATCACACCTACTCTGTCTTTATCAACTGTATCCAGGTTCAACCCTGAATCAATCAGCGCTTCATCAGTGGCAACAAGTGCAAACTGTGAGTACAAATCCAGCTTATTGGCTTCTTTTCTATCAAAATACTTTGTAGAGTCGTAGTCCTTTAATTCGCATGCAAATTTTGTTTTGAACTTTTCGGTATCAAAACGTGTGATCATTACTGAACCGCTCACACCATTTTTTAGCCCTTCCCAATAATCATGCAAATTATTACCTAAAGGAGTTAGTGCTCCTAGTCCTGTAACTACAACTCTTCTCATAAATGGTATTTTAAAAATGCAAATTATTTTGCATTTTCCTCAATGTACTTGATAGCATCACCAACTGTGCCTATGGTTTCAGCCTGATCGTCGGGAATCCCAATATTGAATTCTTTTTCGAACTCCATGATTAACTCAACTGTATCAAGAGAGTCTGCGCCTAAATCATTGGTGAAACTGGCTTCGGGAGTTACTTCTGATTCGTCTACTCCTAGTTTATCAACTATTATTTCCTTTACTCTTGTGGCAATGTCCGACATAATAATAAATTTTAATTAATATTAATTTTTGAACCATGCAAAGAAATATATTTGTACCATATTTTTCAAGAGATTTGATGTTTTTTTATTTATGATACAGTTTAATGTGTTGATAATTAGAAAAATAATCTTATTTTAAGGGAATATTTATAATTGTCGACAAATATGCTAAATATCATAAAATGAGGAACATAGCAATTTTAGCCTCCGGCACAGGGACTAATGCGGAAAACATAATTAAATACTTTTCGAACAAAAATACAGCCAAAGTAAGTCTGGTTTTATCGAATAAGCGTCAGGCGACGGTTCTAAAAAGGGCTGAAGCACATAATATTCGTACTGTTTTTTTCGAACATAAGGAATTTTATGTCACAGGAAAAGTACTTCGTTACCTTCTGCTATATAAAATTGATTTTATTGTACTGGCCGGTTTTTTATGGCTTGTTCCGGAAAACATCCTCGAACAATACAATGAACGGATTATAAATATACATCCCGCCCTGTTGCCTGCCTACGGTGGAAAAGGTATGTACGGTGAAGCTGTTCATAAGGCTGTCATTGCCAGTCACGACAAAGAATCCGGAATTTCAATTCACTATTTAAATAAGTTATACGATAAGGGAGATATTATTTTTCAGACGCGCTGCAAAGTTGATCCTTCAGATACCCCAGCCTCGCTGGCCGAAAAAATCCATGCCCTTGAATATCTGCATTATCCAAAGGTTATAGAGGATCTCGTAGTAAAGTTGCCTGATTTATTAATTAAAGGTCCCGAGGAGGCTTAGAACAACGGTTTTCATTTTTTCAAACTGAACCTTATTCACTTCCAGCACCGGTTCTACAGGTGGTGCATCGACTTTCAGCGGATCAACCGGTGATCCGTTCTTATAAAACCTGAAATCCAGATGTGGTCCCGTGGAAAGACCACTGCTGCCAACATAACCTATAATATCACCCTGCCTGACAAATACGCCTGCTCTGATTCCATCCCCAAATCTGCTCAGATGCATATAAGCGGTTGCATAAACACTATTATGCTGGATCTTGACCATTCTTCCTGATCCGCCTTCATTTGTAGCTGAAATAATCCTGCCATCACCAATCGAGTGCACAGGTGTTCCGATGGGAGCAGCATAGTCAACTCCATAATGTGGGCGGATGATTCTCAGAATAGGATGCATCCTGGCTGAGGAAAAGTGTGAGCTGATTCTTGAGAATTGCAAAGGAGCTTTCAGAAATGCTTTCCTCAGGCTGTTCCCAACAAAGTCAAAATACGACTCTTTCCCGTCCTGAATAAAAGGTATTGCAGTAATTGAAGAACCTGCCCTGTTAAACTGCGCACCATAGATCCTTCCGGTGCCTAATGAGTTGCCATCAATGAAAAGCTCTTCATATATAACTTTAAAATTGTCTCCTTTCTGCAATCCGAAGAAATCAACAGTCCATGCATAAATTTCCGATAAAGATAGAAAAAGCGAGGGGTGAAGCCCTCCGTTGATCATTGCATCCCAGAGTGAGGTTTCAATAGTCCCGGACGAATATTTAATTTCTCTTTTAATTTCTTTTCTAAAAGGAGTGATATTAAGCGAATCGTTAAAGCTGAAAACATAACTGATTGTGGGTT
>Ga0209744_1000054_pt1 | contig 33484 bp, 30 predicted proteins | sample BarGraNGADG00311_2_FD_184494 | JGI IMG/M metagenome (GOLD analysis project Ga0209744, IMG submission 184494) | Arctic peat soil microbial communities from Barrow, Alaska - Barrow Graham LP Ref core NGADG0004-311 (SPAdes) (version 2) | ecosystem: Environmental > Terrestrial > Soil > Wetlands >... | reverse complement strand
GGCGATTATAAAATATCACTTGAAGAAGGTAGCACAATTATCAGAATCGGCAGCTTAATTTTTGGAGAAAGATAAGACCCTTTCATCTTTCAAGGATCGAAATTAATTCAAGGGTCAGCCCCTTCTTTTCGTTAATTTCCGAAACAGGGCTTTCATCCAGAATCTTAATAATTTCAGATTTTCTGGCGCTGCTTAATTCATCGACTGACTCTTCGATCACCGTAAGACATTCTATTGCAGTTACATAATCACCTTTTAAAAATATTTTTGCCAGATCAAGAGAATATTGTGAATAGTTGAGACCCGACTGCCAGCACGATGACACTAACATACTGATTGTATCTTCTTTCCATTTTTTCCTGATTTCTTTGATGATCTCCTCACAGACGCTCTGATCCTTGAGATCATTCAAAAAACCCGAGATAGTTTTTCTTACTGTAAATTCGTCAGACTGGTCATAAAATGCTGTAAGTAAGCCAACTACACCTTCAATGGGCTTCTCCAGTCGAAGCAATTCAATTGCTTCAACAATTAATAAAGTATTATCTTTTTTAAGTGTTTCAGCAAATCCTTTCAGCTTCTTCTCCGATCTTATCATTCTAAGATAATTTGGAGCAAAGTTAGAAATCCTAACAATTAGTTAAAGCTGTTTTTGAAAAATAAAAATATTATAGTAATTTAGTCGTGAATTAGGTTTGACAATTAAATATTTACATCATGACTAAAAAATTTGGAATTTGTTCAAAAATACTGGTAGTTTTTCTGTTTAGCAGTCTGCTTTTCGGCTGTAAATCTGGAAGTACCAAAGCACCTAAAGAAACTGTAACAGTAAGTGTTCCAAAAGATAATACTGCAGTTGTAGAAGATATAAAACAGGCTGAAAAAATATTTAATGCACTGCCATCACCACTTGAATCAGCTATGCTTATCAAATCGGCTGGTGCAAGGTTTGATGAGGTTCTGCTCAATCCGGTAGGTAATGTCAATAGTTACGTAACGAATAAAAGTATGGCTCTTAATCTCGGGATATATACCTGCGATTTAAGTTTTGCCAGCTTATATGAACAAACACAGCTTATTATTGACTACATGAATGCTGCCAAAAAGATGGCTGACGGACTGGGGATACTCAAGGCAATTGAACAATCACAAATTGATAAACTAGAGGAAAATATCAATAACAGTGAAGTCATTATGGAGATTGTAAGTGAGACGTTCATGAACTCTAATTCATATCTCTCAGATAATGGTCAACCTGCTATAGCAGCAATGGTACTTGTAGGAGGATGGTTCGAGGGGTTATATATTTCTACGCAACTTGTTGATATGAAAGAGTTTAATGGTAACAAGCTTGTTGGAAGAATTATTGATCAGAAACTTTCAATTGATATACTGATTAATTTACTTGAGAGTAGCAAAGGCAATCCTGCAGTAGATGACCTCATTGTTCAGGTAAGAAAGCTGAAAGTGGTTTTCGACAAAATTAAAATCACAACATCAAAAATAAGACCTGAGTTTGACAAGACATCAAATACCACAGTTCTCAAATCAGAAATCAAGACAGATATGACACCTGAAGTATTCAAAGAATTGTCGATAACAGTTTCAGATATTAGAAAGACATTCGTAAATAACTAATCCCATGAGAATATTTAGATTAATTCCGATACTGGCATTGTTGATAATTACAACTACATCAACTGTAGATGCTCAATGCAAGGCCTTCGCTAAAAAGATTTGCATCCCTGAATTGGGAGCCTATACACATGATGGGAACTATCATGCTGCAATACTTGTTGAAGGTGAAGAGGCTGAACTATATAAAACATTTTACTCTGATATGGAATACAGAGTCTCGGTTTGCGGGGAAGATAAACTTCCTGCTATAGAATTCAGGGTACTTGATGCAAATAAAAATGTGCTTTATTCCAATAAGGATGCAAACTTTGCAAAAACTTGGGATTTCAAACTGCAGTCGAGTCAGCAGCTTAAACTGGTTGTGAAGGTTAATTCATTTAATAAGCCAGGGGAAACACCGGCTAGTGGTTGTGTAGCAATAATGTTCGGTTTTAAAATAAAAAAATAAATCACATCATATAAAATTTGTTCGTAGGGACGTGGTGCAACACGTCCCTATGTATTTTTACGTGTTTGTTTTAGTTTCGGTGCGAGATATCTACCCGTGTACGATTCTTTACATTTTGCAAGTTCTTCAGGACGTCCTTCGAAAACAACCCGGCCCCCGTCTTCACCACCTTCAGGTCCCAGATCAATAACCCAGTCGGAACTTTTTATCACCTCCTGGTTATGTTCAATAAGTATTACTGAATGTCCGTGTTCGACAAGGGCATTTATTGATTTTAGAAGTTTGTTGATATCATGAAAATGCAAACCTGTGGTAGGTTCGTCAAAAATGAATAGTATATGTCCGGAACCACGTTCCTGACTAAGAAAATAGGCCAGTTTTACTCTCTGGCTTTCACCTCCCGACAAAGTACTGGATGATTGTCCCATTTTTATATACCCAAGTCCAACATCTGAAAGGGGTTTCAGCTTTTCGATGATTCTCTTTTCATTCTTTCCGGGATATGTGTTAAAAAAATTAATTGCTTCATCAATAGTCATCTCAAGCATATCATAAATGTTTTTCCCATGATATCTGACTTCGAGAATATCCTTCCTGAACCTCATTCCTTTGCAGCTTTCACACGTCAGTTCAACATCAGCCATAAACTGCATTTCTACTCTTATTATCCCTTCACCCTGGCACTCTTCACATCTCCCACCTTCAATATTAAAAGAGAAATGCGAAGCTTTGTAATTATTCTGAACCGAAGCTTGAAGCTCGGAATATAGTTTACGGATTTCATCATAAGCTTTCAGGTAGGTGACAGGATTTGATCTGCTCGATCTTCCAATCGGATTCTGATCAACAAGCTCAATACCTGAAAGCCCTGATATATCACCGGCTATATCTCTGAACTGACCAGGTTTAAAGTTGTTCCCATTAATCCTGTTTGATAAGACTTTATAAAGTATATCTGAAACTAGACTTGATTTCCCTGATCCGCTAACGCCTGTTACTGCAGTTATGGTATGAAGCGGAAACTTCACATCAATTCCTTTCAGGTTGTTCTCTCTTGCTCCCTGAACCTCGATATAACTGTTCCATTTTCTTCTTATATGGGGGACCGGCACTGTTAATCTTCCACTCAGATAACCAGCTGTAAGAGATTTGTTTGACGTTGTCAGATCAAGTCCTCCCTGATAAACTACCTCTCCACCAAACCGCCCGGCCTCAGGCCCCATATCAATTATCTCATCTGCAGCTCTTATTATTTCTTCTTCATGCTCAACAACCAGAACCGAATTGCCAAGGTCCCTGAGCTCTTTCAAAACTTTTATCAAAAGGTTCGTGTCCCGCGGATGAAGACCTATACTGGGTTCGTCAAGAATATACATTGAGCCGACAAGATTGCTTCCCAGAGATGTTGACAGATTTATTCTCTGGGATTCTCCTCCTGATAATGTTGATGAGAGCCTGTCAAGTGTAAGATATGGAATACCAACATCAATCAGGAACTTTAAACGTACGGTGATCTCTTTGATCAGCCGTTCGGCAATATTTGCATCTGTTTCATTGAGATCGAGTGAGGAAATCACATCATATAAATTTCCAACTGGTATCGTTACCAGTTCCTGGATCGTTTTGCCAGCAATCTTAACATAGCCTGCCTCTTTGCGCAATCTCGATCCTTTACATTCGGGACATACTGTTTTTCCACGATATCGGCTCAACAATACACGATACTGGATTTTATACTTTTTCTCTTCGAGATGTTGGAAAAAACGATTTATCCCATAGAAATACTTGTTTCCCTTCCAGAGAAGTTCCTTCTGTTCATCAGTAAGCAGATAAACTGGTTTATGTATTGGAAAATCAAATAATCCTGCATTGGTAATCAGTCTCTCTTTCCATTTTCTCATTGTTTCACCCTTCCAGCAAACAATTGCATCCTCATAAACTGAAAGGTTCCGGTTAGGTATAACGAGGTTTTCATCAATACCGATAATTTTACCGTATCCTTCACAAAGAGGACAGGCACCTAAAGGATTATTAAAACTGAAAAGATATTCAGATGGCTCTTCAAAAAGGATTCCATCCTCTTCAAATTTATTTGAAAAACTTTCCCTCTTTTCACCATTTTCATCAATTATTACCACCTGACAATACCCTTTGCCAGTCTGGAAAGCCGTTTGTGCAGAGTCGGCAGCACGACTGAAACTATCAGCAGAATGACTAATAACTAACCTGTCGATTACAATGTTTATCTGTTGCCCGGGTTTAAATCCGTCAAGAGTTTTTAACTCATCAATTTTAATGAGTTCACCTTCAGATTCTAACCGGGTAAATCCCTGTTTATTCAGGAACGAAAAATATTCTGAAACATTAATGTTCTCAGGTATCTCAGCGGAAGAGCTTATAATAACTTTTGTTCCTTCAGGCAGACCTGCGAGAAAGTCAACAATATCATCAACACTGTGTTTTTTAACTTCTTTCCCGGAAACAGGTGAATAGGTTCTACCGATCCTGGCAAACATAAGTCTCAGATAATCATATATTTCTGTTGATGTTCCAACCGTAGAACGTGGATTTCTCGAATTTACTTTCTGTTCAATTGCAATAGCAGGAGGGATGCCGTTTATGAAATCTACCTCTGGTTTGTTCATTCTTCCCAGGAACTGACGGGCATAGGAGGAGAGACTTTCAACATATCTTCTCTGCCCTTCAGCATAAATGGTGTCAAATGCAAGAGAAGATTTCCCTGAACCTGATACTCCTGTTATTACAACAAATTTATTTCTGGGAATTTTAAGACTTATATTTTTTAGATTATGTACCCTTGCCCCCTTGATTTCAATACATCCCTGCATATCTGATACCCGGTTTATTTTGTTAAATTTCTGTTAAAGATCAAAAGTAATACTTTCATATTAAAAAAATTGTTTTCTTTGTAATACTAATTATTACTAATCAAAACCTGACTGCCTATAGAATATCTCTACTCTAGTTAATTAAAAGAGAGAGTTATGAATAAAGTGATTTCCGATTATGAACTGATTCTCAGGTTCATAAAAGGTGAGCAGTCATGCTTCGAGAAGCTAATCCACCGCCATAAGAACAAAGTTTTCGCATATATAAGCCTTTATATACGCGATCAGGCTCTTGCTGAAGATATCTTTCAGGATACCTTCCTGAAGGTAATTCAATCTGTAAAAACAGGTAAGTATTCCGATAATGGAAAATTTGTCTCCTGGGTGATGCGTATTGCTCATAACCTTATTATTGACCATTTCCGCAGGATAAAACAGATGAATACCATATCGAACGATAACTACGAATCTGATCTCTTTAATTCTAAAGCGTTTGCCGAGGACAATGTAGAAGATGATCTGATAAAACGGCAGATACACAAAGATGTCAGGAATATGATAAGCAGTCTTCCTGATGACCAGAGAGAAGTGGTCATCCTTAGGCACTACGCTGATATGAGCTTCAAAGAGATAGCCGATATAACCGGTGTAAGCATAAACACGGCACTTGGTCGCATGAGATATGCGCTCATAAATATGAGGAGATTAATGGAAGAGAAAAAGATCAGTCTGACTTTAAATTAGAGATATCAGACAATATTACTATCTGTTGAACGTTTTCTCATAAATAGAAAACATGAAGCCTATGGTAATAAATTCTACTCCTTTTATTAAATATCACAATATCAAAGTTGAAGAGATAGATATTTATGATGATGCGTGGGGTTTGAATTCTGAATTTTGTGATGTGATTGGCCTTCTTCGGAATATTAATGTTGTTCCGGAGAGAAGTTTGACGACGAACCTGATTAAAAAAATCAGGAAAAAAGTTTAAAATTCACTAAAAACACAGGAAAAAAACCTGTGTTTTTTTTGTTCATATGAAATTAAAATAATATCTTTGTGATATTAAATTAATATCATATCATATGAAACACGAATTTACTGTAAAACCCATATCGGGTTATCTGGCTCTGCTGGGGGCAGCTTTATTCCTCGGCGGTGCAATTCAGGATTCGCTTACGAAATGATCTGGGCTGGTGTAATTCTTACACTGCTGTTTATTTTTACGGTCATTGGATTTACGGTTGTATATCCTAACGGATCGTGCGTTATGGTTTTATTTGGCGCGTACAAAGGCACAATAAGGGAGAATGGTTTTTTCTGGGTAAACCCTTTTTATATTAAAAGAAGAATTTCACTTAGAGCGCGGAACTTTAACAGCGAACCGATAAAAGTTAATGACAAAATTGGTAACCCGATAAAAATTGGACTGGTACTTGTCTGGAGAGTAGCCGAGACATATAATGCTGTATTTGATGTGGATGATTATCAGCATTTCGTTCTTGTACAAAGCGATGCAGCTCTTCGCAAGCTTGCCGGATTATATCCTTATGATAATTTTGAGGACCACGAGGCTATTATTGCTCTCAGAAGCGGAGGTCAGGAGGTGAATAATGAACTTGAGAAAGAGATAAGGGAAAGGTTGCAGATTTGCGGCATCGAAGTTATTGAAGCCAGAATAAACTATATTGCATATGCAGAAGAGATTGCGAATGCAATGTTGCGCAGGCAGCAGGCTTCGGCGGTTGTTTCTGCCCGATTTAAAATAGTAGAAGGTGCAGTATCAATGGTTGAGATGGCCCTCGAGCAACTTTCCATAAAGAAAATCGTGGATCTCGATGAAGAAAAGAAAGCTGCTATGGTAAGTAATCTTATGGTAGTTCTTTGCGGCGATAAAGACGCAACACCTATAGTTAATACGGGAACTTTGCATTCATAATATGAGTGAGAAAAAACCATTTGTTCTCAGGATCGATCCTGAGAAACTGAAGTCTTTGGAGAAATGGGCTGCCGATGAGTTTCGCAGCACTAATGGTCAGATTGAATACATTCTTGATCAGGCACTTCGAAAATCAGGCAGATGGAAATCAAGGTCAGAAAATCTTAAAAGGGAGGAATAATGGACCAGATATTAAAATATAGTTGCCCGAAATGTGGCAATAAAGAGTACGAAATTGGCGAAATGTGGACAGTTGGTAGCATTTGGACAAGAATGTTCGAATTTCATAACAGGAGATTCACATTCGTTTCATGCAAGAAATGCCGGTTCACGGAATTGTACAAAATTCCTAAGAAAAAAATAGGAGAGCTACTTAACTTCAATACCAGATAAAGTGCACTTTCACTGATTAATAAAATAGATGGAATGGCAGGCTGCAATACCTGCCGTTTCTGTTCTCAGACGGCTGGAGCCAAGATGAACAGATAAAAACTTATTCTTAATTGCTAAACCGATCTCTTCTTTACTGAAATCGCCTTCCGGACCAATAAGAATTACAACATCTTCGTTTTTTGAATAGACATCGGAAATTTTTGATCTTTCTGTTGAATCGTCACAGTGTGCAATTATCCGTGTTCCATTCAAATTCATTCCGATAAAATCTTTGAAATTGCAGGTGTCGTTCAGCACAGTTTTATTTGCTTTGAGTGATTGTTTCATTGCCGAAATTATCATATTATTGACTCTCTCTGCCTTTATTCCCGGCTTTTCAGTGTTCCTGCATATCAGCGGGGTAATTTCGTCAATACCAATTTCGACACTTTTTTCAATGAACCATTCAAATCGATCGGGGTTCTTTAATGGGGATATTGCAATATGAAGCCTGTAGTCTCTTTTCTCAAAATCGACAGTTTTTCCGGTTATTTTTAAAACGCACTTTTTTTGATCCGGATCGCTTATATTGGCTTCATAAAGATTTCCTTTACCATCGATCAACCTGACTTCAGCACCCCGGACCATTCTTAAAACCCTGATCAGATGTTTTGATTCATTTTCGTCAAGAGTGTATGTATCACTTGTTATATCGGGAGCATAAAATATCTGCATGGATGACCTTTTGTACAAAAATAGATAAATTGATTTAACCTTTGCGTTCATTTGTGAAAACCTTTGTGTTCCTTAGTGGTTAAATATTTTACTACAAAGGTCACAAAGTACAACACAAAGTATCACAAAGTAATACAAAAGTAGATAAGACATGAAAATCGGTCTTCTTTCAGATACTCATGGGTGTATACATCCCAGTCTCTTTGAGCATTTTGCTGAGTGTGATGAAATCTGGCATGCAGGAGACATTGGTAATATTGAAACAGCTGATAAGCTTGCGGCTTTTAAACCTTTCAAAGCTGTGTACGGTAATATAGACGGCGCTCTCATAAGAACAGTCTATAAAGAAAATTTGAAATTTATGGCTGATGAAATTAGTGTTTTGATTACCCATATTGGTGGAAATCCTGGTCATTATGACCGGAAAATACTAATGGCTCTAAATGAAAATCATCCGGATCTTTTCATTTGCGGGCATTCGCATGTGGCGAAGGTCGTATATGATAAAAAAGCCGGATTCTTATATATAAATCCAGGTGCAGCAGGATATAACGGTTTTCATAGATTTATGACCGCAATCAGGTTTCAGATTGATGGCAAAAACATCCACGATCTTGAACTGATAGAGCTTGGGGAGCGGCGTAAGATTATTTTATAAGACCATCAGGGTTTCCGGAATCATCTTCAGGTTTATTATTCGACATTCTTTGAAGGAATCTGCCCAGCCTGTCCTCAACTGCAATCATGTAAGTATAAGATATTTTTAACGAAGATTCGGGGTCTTTTCTGTCATTCTGTTTAGTTTTGGCAATAATTGAGTTGAAATTGTTATTTCCCGACTGTGTCATCATTACTCCTTTGAAATATGAGAAATAGTACCAGGTAGATCCATCTGCTTTAAGGTAGATATCAATCATGTCGCCCGATCTCCTTCGCTGGATTTCAATAAAGCCGTCAACATATACATTTACAGGTTGTGGCCCAATAAATCCGATACCAATTTTACCGCTTGACCGGAATGAAGAGGTAGCTTCGTTCCAGAATAGTTTTACATCATTAAGAAGAAGCTTGTAGGTAAACTCTTTGGGCAGGTTTTTTGATGAGCCAAACAAATCCATCTCCTCTTTTAGTTGTGAAGCAACATTAACTCCCAAAAGATCTTTCATGCCTTTATTATTCAGATCTGTATTCAGATTAACAGGTTTAAGGGATGGCATAAATCTGATCTCATCTGCCATGATCCTTAGCGCTTCCGTTGAAAAATGAAAGTCCAGGGCAAGGATAGCATCAATATTGACTTTCCCTGAATCAAGAGAATGGGTAACTCTGCCTGCACTTGTAAACTTAACAAGATCAAGTTTTGCTCCAAAATTAATATTTCCTTCACCTGACAGAGTGCAATAGTTCTTATCGAATGAAATCATGTTACCGGGAAGAGTATGATCAATCAGCTTTTCCAGGGATGTGATCAGGTATCTTCCTTTGCTTTTTTCATAATATAGCCAGCCATCCGAATTTACGATTGGGATATCGGTCCAGGATTTTTGAGCTGACAGGAATGCCGGGTAGATATGAATGGAATCAATGTTTATATAAGATCCTGAAAAAACAAGATTATCATTTATATCCCTGGGTTTATCGTGTATGGGGATCATTACATTTTTTGGATCAATCTGGGATTTGAATTTGATTGAATAACTCTCGAGTGTCTTACAGTCATTTAAAATACCTGCTGCTCCCGTAAAAGTCAGATTATCAGCCCTGGCAGATAGTGCAACATCTCCGGTAAATGTGAAAGCCGGATTTAACATAAATTTTAGAGATGGGGCTATATAGCCTCTAGCATAGGTAGTTAACGTATCAACCTCCAGGACAGGAAAATTAATATGCTCGATCTCTTTATCATCACCGGTATAATCGTAAACACCACTACCTGAATATCTTTTGGTCGATTCAATGTCAATTTTTGCCGAATGCAAAATATGTTTGTTATTCACGGCAACAAGGGCATTCTGCAACTGCTGGATTTTTGCTCTCCGGTTGATTATTATCTTTCCATTTTCAGGTTGAATGAGTGCGTCAGCAACACGGATATAATTTATGTTATCGGCTTCAATATATTCCTGATCAAGATGATAGCTTCCTTTCCAGGATGAAAAAGTTACAGTGTCGGATAGATTATTTGTTGAAAAGAAAGTTGGTTTATCAAGTCTGGTAAAGTCGAGCTTCAGAAGATTATCGGCTATCAGGAGTTCTGAACTTGACTTTCCCTTCTGCTCCATGCTAAGTACCCTGTTATCCATATTGTATGTAAAATCTGTCATTGTACAGATGTACTGTATTTCAGGAAATTTTACTACTGAGGAATCTGTATTCAGCCTGAAATGTGCCATTTTCCGGTCAAAATTGATATCGGTATTGGCATTTTCAGCAATAAATGAGTATCCGCTGGTGGTAGTCGATTTCAGATTATAATCAGCAGTATCAGCTTTAATGGCATTTGATGTAAAGCTGAAGAGTTTTGAAGTGATCCTCGAATCGGATGAATTAATTACTCCCGTCCCGTTCAGTTTAGAAGGTAACAATGCTAATTTGCCATCAAGGGTTGTTCCGTTCTCAAACATATTAAAAGTCTTACCGGTTGCATTAGTAACGTTCCATTCATCTTTCTGTGTCAGCCATTTAATTGCAACATCCTGACTGCTAAGGATGGGTAATAAACCGGATGTGTCTTTTTCAATATTGAAAGTGGTTGCCTGAGTGATCATTGAATCAGGGAAGAATTTGAATTCTTCTGACTTTGAGATAGATGTTAAATGTTTCAGAGTCCCTGTTCCCACAAGCCCCTTGTTACTCATAGTCAGAGCATTATACAATACACCCCTGTTTCCGTATACTTCAATCCCTTCCGGAGGTATGTTCATATTAAAACCCAGTGAGTTGTTTTCCTGAATTACAAGATACTGCTTCATTGGTTTCAGGATATTCCCTGCTACAAATTCTCCTGAAAGATTCATATCCTGGTTAGTATAATGATCTATATTCTCATAAGTGAATGGATCAACTTTGAAATAGAAATCCTTTTGTTTATAAATACCTTCCAAACCCGGTATTTTATCATAGAAAATATACGAATAAGTTGTTGCATTAATGATGGGATACTGTTTAAGACTTTTTAATCCCGATTTATTATCCGGATTATCGATATATAGTTCTGCACTTCCAAGCTGTATGAGGTTTTCTACATCTTTAATAATAGGATTCCCGAGTATATCCTTCTTCTCAGTTTCAACTGAGATTTTAATTGAATCGATCTTTTGAAGCCTTATTTTAAATGTATCATAACTGAAAGAGAATTTGTGACCATATACGGTAAAAAGACCTGCCTCAACAATACCGTCAAAAGCAAGACTCCTGTTTTTACCTATTACCAGCTGTTTGTTATATGGATATATTTTAATCTTCTGGGAATCGCTCAGGAGGAAACCGGATACTCCATTAACTGTAAGTCCGAATTTTTTCAGATCAAGAACAGCATTATCTGTAGGAGCCTTTGTCTCACTCAATATGGTTATAATATCATAGTCCTTCTTTTTTGCATATGAATCGAGGAAGTCCCTGGTCTTTTTCTTTATCGTAACTTCATTATTTACACGATCATAGAAAACGAAACCCTTGGTTGCCATATCTATACACAGTCCTGTGACCGCTTCCTCCGGTTTATCCAGCCATTTGGCAAATTCACTAACAGGAAAGGTCTGGGAATAAAACCATTCTGCAAATTTTGTGAGACGGTTCAGCGGATGGTAATCGTCGAGTCCCATCAACTGTAAAAAATATTCCGAATTAAAGAAAGAGCTGGATTCGAATTTTGCCTGACCCATAGAGGCTCCTCTGGCGCGGGAAAGAACGATTTTTGATTCGTTCATATTCCATGACAAGTATTCAAAATACATGTCGAGGTTGTGAAATGAATCAAAATAGGGGCTTTTAGAGACAGGATTATTTGTACGGAATAAGTTTACCTGTTTGGTTTCAGCAAAATATGAAAATCCCAGATTTGAATGGTAGATTGAATCCTTATCAAGATAAAGCGACATTGATGCTTCCATGCTTGTTAAACCGCCCTTTGAGAAGAGAAACTCTTTTGAACTGATTTTAAGATAGAGAGTATCATTTCTGAAAAGAGTGATCTTCGCCGGGATAGCATTCTTACCCGTCCCTTTTACATTGGCGCCTTCAAATGTAAGTCCCCCCTCGTAGTTGACCCCGGCATACATCTTTTTTATCCGGAATTCTTTTTTATAAGTTTCAAAACGAGGGTAGTTGGCTTTTGCTTTATTACTGAAACTCACTGCCCTATCGGTAAGTGATCCTAAAACAGGTTCTTTAAAATAGGTGCTATAAGTGAGCCTTGCAGAATCAATAGTGAAACTGCTTTTTACCATATCAATTGAATAATCAGTAAGTTCAGCAAAAACATCTTTCCTGGAATACCCGGCTTTTTCCCAGGTGATGATACCTTTTTTGCCTGAGAAAATCTGGGTCTTAGGATAATAAGTGCCTGTGACATCGTACAGTTCAGTACTGTCTTTTTGTGAATAACAAGTAAATGTAGCTTTAGAAACAGTTACATAAATAGCAGTGTCGTGCAAAAATTTAAGTGTAGTGTTTTTTACTTTCCATTTAACACTTCCCGATTCGCATAGCACATTGTCTTTTATCATTGAGCTGCTATTCTTAAAATATTTGTCGATATTATCATTCGTAAACTTCTGGTTAACTGCTATTTCACTTACTCCTTTGAGCCAGTTTGTGAAAGAAGAAATATCATGTTTATACTCAATAAAATAATTAAGGGTTAAAAGAAAATCATTGAAATGAGGAACAGGTCGCATAAGTCGGGCTGAAAGCAGGCTGGAAACATCAATTATCTTTTTCATTGTTGCATTACTGAATGCAGCACTATCCCATCTGACAAGGAATGTATTAAGGTTGGTAAGTTGTTCGGGCTTGAGGTTTGGTCCCATAAAAGCTGTCAGTTCAGTCCTGAATTTTGCAGGATCTCCTGAAAAGGCAGATTTGGTTTGGGAATAGGATATACCAGTCGCCACCAACAGGACTAATTGAATCAGAATAGCCAGCTTCTTTGACATAAAAATGTTTTTTACTTAACTCATTTTATTGCCTCCACAATGGCTGTGAAATCCTCTTTCTTAAGAGCCGCGCCGCCAATCAAACCCCCATCCACATCAGGTTTAGAGAATATTTCTGCTGCATTCGATGGTTTGCAACTTCCTCCGTAAAGAATCGGAAGCTTTTTAGCGCAGTCATTCCCATATTTTTCTTTGATGAGGTCGCGGATATATTTATGCATCTCCTGCGCCTGATCGGGTGTTGCCGTCAAACCGGTCCCGATAGCCCATACAGGTTCATAAGCCAAAACAATCATATCCATTTGTTGAATGGTCAGACTGAATAATCCCTCTTCCAGTTGTCTCCTTACAATAAGGAAATGTTGTTCTGCTTCACGTTCTTTTAGTACTTCACCGCAGCAAAAGATAACCTTCAGTCCACTGTTTATAGCGAGTAATGTCTTTTTATTCAGAAGCTTATCGTCCTCATGATAATAAGTTCTTCGTTCAGAATGTCCGATTATGACATATTGAGCACCGGTACTTTTAACCATCCAGGCCGAAACTTCACCGGTAAAGGCTCCGGATGCTTCAGAGGCACAGTTTTGTGCACCAAGAGCTACTTTTCCGTGTTTAAGAACTTCGGCAACACCAGCAAGATGAATAAATGGAGGGCATAAAATTACCAATGCCTTGTCTGAAGGTTTTTCTTTAAAATATTTCTCAATTGACCCTGCAAACCTAAGTCCTTCTGCCAGATCCATATTCATTTTCCAGTTACCGGCAACAATCTTCTTTCTCATAAAACTCAAAGTTTAAATTAAATTATATTTTTTAGTATTTATTTAAAAGTGCGTGGTGCATGATGCATTTCTATTTATCAGAAAGTTTACCAAACCATTCCTTATCCGGAACATTTGCCCATGACCATTTTCCGAGAATTATTCCATCTTTAATTAAAATGTAACCAGGATTTGCCCTTACCATGGTTTTTAAAGTAGTTTCGTCAACAGAACAGAACATCAGCCCGTTGTTATAACTTCTGACCTCTTCCGTCACCGATGATGTCAGAATATAAAAGTTAATTCCATTTGCATGGCAATAATTTCCAAGTGCAAAACCTCCTGACAAACTTTTATTACCGGCTTCAGCAAGTTTTTTGGAGATCATTAATACAGAATAACCCGGGCAAGATAGCACTTTTTGAGTGAGGTCCTCCCCATTTAACGTGGTAATAATAAAATCATGAATAGGGGGTTTATAACCTCTTTTAATGAGTATTGATTTCTGATCGACAAATTTCCAGGTTGAATCATGAGCAGGATAGTTATTGAGATTAAATTCTTTTATAATCCCGTTTTTTTCATATATGAAGGTCGTAAGGTACTCATCACCGGATAGACTATCGGGAATGACCATTTTATCGGCAATTTTAACTCCTGTTTTATAAGGGAGAAAATCGATGACCGGGAGATATCTCAGGTTGGCACCTGCGAACAGGACGAAAACAATTATAACGCCGGCTATCACTACCCATTCAACAGTCTTGCTGAAGAGCTGTTTGATATGTTTTCTCCACGCAAAGAGTACTATAACCATGGCAATTAATACCATGTTCTTTCCAAAAGTCTGCCAGTTGGTAAGATGTATTGCATCACCAAAACAGCCGCAGTCAGAAACCGGGTTTGTTAAAGCAAGTATGAGGGTGAGAGGAGTAAAGATCATCATAAGAATAAGAGCGCCTAATATTCCTGTTTTCTGCCGGAATCCGGTAAGTACAGAGAATCCTGCAATAAATTCTGCTGTACATAAAAATATTGCCAGAGGCAGGCTCATACTGTTAAGAAAAGCAATATTGAATGCCTGAAAATAATCGTGAAATTTATAAGCTGAACCAAGAGGATCAATTGCTTTGACCGTTCCCGAGAAGATAAAAACGAGGCCAATAACTATTCTGCAGATATTCCAAAATATCTTCATATCAAAGGAGCTTTTTTTCTTTGAATATTTTTATAATAAGATCAAATATTTCAGAAGGATTCAGCATCACTCCATTGTTGTTACTGCAGTTCACAACTGCTAGCCGGTCATCTGATTGTGAAACTCTAAGGTATATATCCCTGACCTTTTTCTGAAACACTATACTCTCTTCATGAATATCTCTGGTTCCGTTAAGATAATCCCGGTCATTTCCGGTCCTGTTCTTTGCTAAATTCTTTTCTGTAAAGGCAAACGGTACATCGAGGAAAATATTTAAGTCGGGCTGAGGTATGGCAAAATGGTTAAATTCAAGTGAGAAAATCCAATTCATGAGTTTATCCTGTGACGATACCTCAGGAAGCTTTGCACACTGATAAGCTATATTTGAATATGTATATCTGTCGAGCAGGACAACTTTTCCCTCCATCAGCCAATTGCGTATTACCGGTGAGGCATCTTTTCTATCGCCGGCATATAGCATTGCAACGAGGTACGGATCGACATCATTCAGTGAACCGAATTCACCTCTTAAAAACCTGGCGATCAGCTCACCGAAATATGGTGTTTCAGTTCTGGGGAAATGCAGATATTCACAGTTACATCCCTTCTCAGAAAAGAAGTCTTTTAACAACCTGATCTGAGTTGATTTGCCGGCACCATCCACCCCTTCTATAACAAAAAGCTTCATTGTTCAAATGATTACATATGGTACAAATGTAATAACCCCCGGGCAAAGATGGAAATGTATGAGAACTTTAATGAAGCAGTTATACCCTATCTCCTTCAGAGGTTTTTAGGAACCCATCCCCAGACCCCTTCCCTTCTGTCTAAGGGAAGGGGAGTAACTAATTATATATCTATGACTTCACCCTTCCCTTATTGTTTAAGGGAAGGGCAGGGAAGGGTTAAGAAAAAAACAGAAATAATATCAATTATTGTTGATCAGATTCTGAATTAAGTCCAGGTTTAAAAGAAATTGTCTAGTTATTCCAAATTTCGTTAAATTCGGCTATTCTTTAAAACTATGTTTCCGGAAAAGCCACGGTATATTAACACAAGAGGTGTATTACTTGACCTTGAGATTCCCAAAGTTATGGGAATATTGAACATTACACCGGATTCCTTTTATACTGGTAGCCGGTATATTGCTGATGAAGAGATACTTAAGGCAGCCATAGAAATGCTGGACGATGGCGCTGATATACTTGATGTAGGAGGATACTCCTCTCGTCCCGGTGCAAAAGATATCTCTCCTGAAGAAGAAAGTAAACGTGTTCTAAAAGCAATTAAGCTGATAAACAGAGAACTTCCTCAGGCGATAATATCGGTTGATACCTTCAGGGCGGATGTAGCCCGGCAGGCAGTTGTTGAATGTGGAGCCAGCATGATAAATGATATCTCCGGAGGGGATGCAGACAATAAGATGTTCTCCGTTTTGGAGAATCTGAATGTGCCATATATAATGATGCACATGAAGGGAAACCCGAGAACCATGCAGGATAATCCGGTTTATGAAGATGTTGTTGCTGATATTCTGAAATGGTTCGGCGAAAGGATATTCAAGCTTAAGTCGGCAGGCGTGAAAGATTTAATTATTGATCCGGGATTTGGATTCGGGAAAACTATCGATCAGAATTTTGAACTCTTAAAGAGACTTGGAGATTTTTCTATAGCCGGATTGCCGGTTCTGGTCGGTGTATCGCGAAAATCGATGATCTGGAAAACATTAAATATTACTGCTGATGTTGCTCTTAATGGAACAACTGCTTTAAATGCAGTTGTTCTTTTCAATGGCGCTGATATCCTGAGGGTTCATGATGTTAAAGAGGCCGTTCAGACTGTAAAGTTAGTCAGGAAGGTTAAAAATTCCGGGTAAAAGTAATAAAGACAAAAGACAAAAGTAAAGAAAGATGCAAGGTGCAGGTTGCATGATAAAGGGTTTGTTTAGCATCGACCATGCATCATGCTACTACCGATAAGACTAAAAGTTAAATTTTAATTACAGCAATATGCCATTTCACATAACCATTCCCGATATAATAGATATTTTCCTTGTAGCCCTTATACTATTCCAGCTTTACAGACTTATAAGAGGTACGGCTGCATTGAGTATCTTCCTGGGAATTTTCTTCATCTACCTTTTCTGGCTTGTTGTAAAAGCTTTGAATATGGAGCTTATAAGTGCTTTACTAGGACAGGTTATCGGTGTAGGTGTTATAGCTCTTATTATTGTTTTTCAACAGGAGGTCAGACGGTTTTTACTCGTAATAGGAAACAAATATATTTCGAGAAGCAGGTTTTCATTCAGCAGATTTTTCTCATTGGTCAGAAAAGAACCAGGAAGTCCCAGGGAGGCGGAAGAGATAGTAAAAGCATGTGAAAGACTGGCTTCAACGAAAACCGGAGCCCTGATAGTTATCGGCAGAAAAAGCAGTCTTGATATATATTCCGAAGGTGGTGAGATACTTAAAGCTCAGATTAGTGCAGAGTTACTAGAAACAATATTCTTCAAAAATACACCTTTGCACGACGGCGCCGTTCTGATTGAAAGAGGCCTGATTCTTGCTGCCAGGTGTCCTTTACCAACTACGGAACAGGTCGCCTTACCTCCCCGTTTCGGTATGAGGCACAGGGCTGCTATCGGAATGTCTGAACATTCCGACGCCATTATAGTGGTACTCTCAGAAGAGTCAGGCTATATTTCGGTCGTTGATACCGGTGAGATCAGGGAAAATATTTCTCCAAATGATCTCAGGAATATACTTCTCATGGAGAAGGTGTGGTAGCAGAGAATTAAGGCAACAGGCCTCAGGCATCAGGTGACAGGTTTAGAAAGATTTTAACCACAGATTACACGGAGTTCACGGAAAAGCACTGATTCAAAACCCCGTGTAAACCCGTGTTAATCCGTGTTCTCCGTGGTTAAAAATTCTTCAAGGAAATCTGACTTCACACTTGCCCTTTATCATTTTAAGATGTAAATTTGATCTGATATGATGTCTGTCTAAAAAATTTAAGCAATGAGATCCAAATTTTTAAAACTTAACAGCCAGGATTTTATAAACGGATTTATAGTGGCAATGTTTTGCACCTTAATAACAGGATTTTACCAGCTTATTGCCAATGGCGGTATTATTAACTGGATAACTATGAAGCCGGTAGTCATTGCTGCGATTGGCTCAGGTGTCTCTTATCTCACTAAGAACCTTATGACTAACTCCAAGGGTGAATTTATGAGGGGAGAGAGATAGGATGAATACCTCTCCCCCTCCCGTCCCCCGCTCCAGGAGAGCGGGGGAGGCTATTTCATCCAAATACTTGCTAATTTGTCTGATTACCAGTTCCTCATTTTTAAGAACTTCTTCATTAGTAAACCTGATTACTTTTATTCCATAATATTCCAGATGACCTGTTCGGCATTCATTATGTTCTCTCGTTTCTTTCGTTTCATGAATTTCACCATCAACTTCAATAATAAGTTTCAATTTATGACAGTAAAGGTCTGCTATATAAAAATCAATTGGATGTTGTCTCCTGAATATATATACTGTTGATCTAAATTTCTTAAGATGTTTCCAAAGTATTTTCTCTGCTTCAGTTGGATTTCTCCTCATCCTTTCCGAAATCCTGAAAAGATCAGGTTTTGCACCAAAATACATTTCTCTGGTTACGGATCTTCCCAAATAGACCATAAATTTTACTATAATAATTAGTTTTAAGCCCCTCCCTCCTGGGGGAGGGGCTTGGGGAGAGGCTTTAAAATTTATACTTCATCAGCGTCTCGGCATCCTTTATATAAATGTTGTTCCCTGCAATTACAGGGTATGCATAGATTGGTTTATCAGAGACTTTGTACTTGACCACTTCCGAATATATTTTTCCGTCCGGTTTCAGAACAATCAGGTTATCTGTGCTGGTTAAGCCGATTAAGACTGGACCGCAGTCAACTATTGTTGAAAAATCGCTGTTGACAACATTATCGATCCAGGCTGTTTGTCCGGTTCCAGCATTGAGGCAATATATTCTTTTCTGATCTGTAAAACCATATAGAAATCCATCTTTAAGAACAGGCGTGTTCCATTTTGCACCGACTTCCGGATTGCTCCAGATTTCCTTCATAATATATTCATTACCTGATTTCTCAATCTTAACTGCTTTTATTCCGGTACCCTGACCGGTTAAATAAATTGTTTGTTCGTCAATATACGGACTGACGCAGTTATAATACCTCTGTTGGACCGGAGTAGTACTCTGGCAGAGCAGTTTGCCATCGACTAAGCTGAGAGCCATGATGTTTTTTTCTGTGATGACTATCAGAAGTTTTTTCCCTTCAATGGTCATAACGGATGGGGAGGAGTAAGAAGGACCGTCACCTGACCATTTCCATTTTTCATTACCTGACTTCAGGTCATAAGCAACCACCTGGCCATCATCCTTTTTCCCGGTATGGATAATACAAACTCCCTCAATTATGATAGGAGAGGTTCCGGTAAAGAAAGCCGGAAAAGCATTTGTGGGATTATCTTTTCTCCATAACAGTTTCCCGGTTGCTGCATCGAGGCAAGATAGAATACCTGCGGCACCGAATGTCACTATCTTACCGTTTGAAATTGCCGGAGTGCCCCTGGGACCAGGATGTTGGGAAGACGATGGGCCTGTAACGGCCATGGAAGCATAACCGTTTTTCCACAACTCTTTCCCTGTAGCTGCATCTAGACAGAGTATTTCCTCCTGATCGCCCTGTCTGGTATTCAGATAAATTTTATTTCCAACGAGGACGGGGGTGGCATCACCAAAGCCTAAAGTGACTTTCCATTCCTGTTTAAGTTCTGCCGGCCATACGGCAGGCACTTTAAATCCGGTTACTTTGCTGTCGCGGTTTAGTCCGCGCCATTGAGGCCAGTCCTGTGAAAAAGAGTTTGTTGAGCTGAAAATAAAAAGGGTGGCCAGCATACTGATTATCAGATTTACTTTTTTCATGGCTTTCTTGTTTTAAATCGTTATAACTGTAGTATGTAAATTTAAATTTTAATAAAATGAAATCCAAAAAAAGGTTTAAATTGCTCTAACTTACATTTTGGGATGAAACTGACCTGGACTTCTTTTGATCGATAGTTTAAAACATATATTCCGGGAAAGTAAAAAACAGTGAGCTGAATAAGAAAATGAGATAATTTGAAAACTAAGGAATATTGAATTACCAGGCTAAAACCAAATATGAACTCATAGACGAATTGCTGAAATTGCAACGGGAGAATGAATCACTAAAAATATCATACTCGAAAGATATCAGTGAATGCATCAAGTTACTTGAGGAGCAACGTGTAAGAGAAAAGTATTATAGCACCTTGTTTGATGCAGTCGACGAGGGTTTCTGTATCGTCGAAGTGATTTTCGACGAAAATGAAAAGCCGATCGATTATCGTTTTCTAGTTATCAATCCGTCTTTCGAAAAACAAGCAGGACTAACTAATGCAACAGGGAAGAGAATGCGTGAGCTTGCCCCGGAACACGAAAAGTATTGGTTTGAAATTTACGGAAAAATCGCTAAAACGGGCCAACCGGAGCGCTTTGAGAATTATGCTGAGCAGTTCCACAGATGGTATGATGTTTACGCATTCCGTATTGGCCAACCGGAAACCCTACAGGTTGCCATCTTGTTTAAAGACATTACCACGCGTAAGCAAATTGAGGAAGCTCATAAAATAAACGAGTCATTGTTTCGCGAATTATACGACAATATGAAAAGCGGATCTGTCATTTTTACAGTTATTAATGATGGAAGCAAAGGTTCTGATTATATTATTAAAAAGTTTAACAGAGTAGGTCTTAAAATGGAAGGGAAAACACTTGAAGAAGTTGTTGGCAAAAGGTTTATTGATATACGGCCAAACATCGATAATTACGGCCTTATCCAACTTATGAAAAAAGTATGGGAAACCGGGGAATCTGGCACATTACCGACGAGGATATATATAGATGAACATTATTCAAATTACTATAAAAATTATGTCTTTAAAATTCCTTCCGGCGAAGTCGTAACGTTATATGATGATGTGACCAAAAGCAAAAGGTCGGATGAAGCGCTGCGCCTGGAAAAAGAGAACTTTCGTCATTCTCTGGATGATTCCCCTCTCGGAGTGTGTATTGCCACGATGGAGGGAAATGCAATTTATGCTAATAAGACTCTTCTGAATTTCTACGGATATGATAGTCTCGGGGAACTGCAAAAGACACCTTTAAAAAATCGTTATTCACCGGAAAGCTATGCCCAGGCTCAAAAAAGAAAGCACCAAAGAGAACGCGGTGATATGATGATATTGGTCAAAAGCTCACTGCACTTAACCTGGATATCGTATGGCTGAAAAGCAGGATTGGAGTTCAGTCTAAGAACGTACGGGAAAAATTTGAAGAGATGACCGGTACAATAAAAGAAACAATTGAGAGTATCAGGGAGACTTCTTCATTATTGCGACCGGCAATATTGTTCGATCTTGGGCTGATTCCGGCTATCAAATCACAGCTAGGCAGGTTCGAAAAACAAACCGGGATTGTATGTCATTTTTATTATGAACCTGAAGAATTTAATTTTGAGGACCGTATTTCTTTAACACTTTACAGGATTCTTCAGGAATCATTAACAAATATAGCCAGACATTCAGGCGCTTCAACAACTGAAGTAGAACTGCGTGTCCTTAATAACAAAACTGAGATGATAATTAAAGATAATGGTAAGGGAATTGAAAAAGATAAAGTTAACTCTTTAGGATCGATGGGTATAGCCGGTATGAAAGAAAGACTTAAAGCGGCTCATGGTAAAATAATTATCAGGGGTGAAACCGGGTCAGGAACCCAGATAAAAGTTATAATTCCATTAATAAAAGAAAAAAGCGATGATTAATGTGCTTGTTACGGACGATCACCCCGTTGTCAGGCGCGGTATAAGGCAGATTCTTGAGGATGATGAAAGAATTGGTATTGTTCTCAGCAATCTGCTTCAATTCTTGTACTAAGTATTCATTCGGAAGCTTTGTATGCCATTAAAGCATTAAAATCAGGTGCGTCAGGCTATCTTACGAAAACCAGTGCCCCGGAGGAACTTTTATCTGCTATTTGTAAAGTCTCCGGAGGAGAAAGATAAATATCACAATCTCTGGCAGATACATTGGCTGATAATCTCATCTCTGATACTGAAAAGCCTCTTCATCAGTTACTTTCTCCAAGGGAGCTTGATGTTTTACGACTATTCGCAGAAGGAAATAAAATTATTCAGATCGCTGCTGCTCTATCGCTCAGTCCAAAAACCGTCAGCACTTACAGGGAAAGGCTGTTGGAAAAACTAAAACTTCACACAACATCTGATCTTATAAGATACGCAATAATTGAGGGGATTGCAGGGCAGAAGTAAAGCCAGCCAGTTCCCATTTTCAGCCAGCATTAACCTTCCTTACTTCAATACACTATTCGTTGTCTTGTAGTCCAAACCCCTACAAGACAATTGGATTTTCACTTATAATCAAATACACTAAAAATTGTTAACTTACAAAAATTGTGATAGATCTGTAATTTTTAAATTAAGATTTTAATAGAAGTGTAGAAATACCACATAGAAGGTATCAGATTTTAGAATCTTTACAAAAGTTACTGTCAGAACAGTTGTCATGTCTGCGATTAGAATTAAAACTGAGGTTAAGCAAACCGTTCCCTGGAAACTGGTGATAATATTCCTTTGTTTCTCAGCTGCTGTTATTCTGCTTGGTATAACATTATATACATCGGAGAGAAATCTGATTTTTAAAGAACAGGGAAATAGTCTTAAAGCAATTGCCTCTCTGAAGATAAGACAGATTGAACAATGGCATTCGGAGAGAATCGCAGATGCAACAGTAATAAAAAATGACCGTCCCCTGATAAGAGACATTAAACAATTTATAAATAGCAACGACAACGATAAAAGGATTGAAATATCCATATGGATGAAGTCAGTTCTTAATGGAAATGATTATAGCAATGTTCTACTAATTGATACTTTATTTAATGTCAGATTAACTGTTTCGCAATCGGATATTGTTCCTGGCGATGTAATAAAAAAAGACCTGAAAGAAGTTTTAATTAATCATAATATTATAATGACAGATCTTCACAGGTCTGAAGATATCCCCTGGATTCATTTAGATATCCTGGTTCCTCTTATTGACTCTGTGAGAAAGAAGGAGATTCCTGTCGGAATTATTATTCTCAGAGTTAGTCCGGAAAAGATCCTGTTTCCTCTTATTCAGTCATGGCCTGTACAAAGTAAAAGCTCAGAGACGCTGCTGATTCGCAAGGAAGGCGATAGTGTATTGTTTCTTAACGAATTGAGACACAGACAAAACACAGCTTTAAATCTCAGAATTTCTATTAAAGATGGAAGTCTACCCGCTGCAAAAGCAGTAAATGGAGTATTAGGGCTTGTTCAAGGCATGGATTACAGAAATATACCGGTAGTAGCCTGGCTGGCTGATGTACCGGATTTCTCCTGGAAGATGGTTGCAAAAGTTGATAAGGAGGAAATTTTATTGCCACTTAAAAGATACACAATTCTTATTTTCATTACAGTTGTTTTACTTATTCTGATAAATGCTTCTCTATTTGGATTCTGGATATGGCAACAGAAGATCAGTTCATACAAAAAGCAGCTTCAGAATGAAAAATCAATCCACGAACTTGAGGAGCGATTCGCAACCGCTTTCCGGATGAGCCCGGTTTCAATAACTCTATCTTCGATGATTGATGATAAATTCATTGACGTAAATAGTACCTTCCTTAAAGCTATAGAATACACCCGCGAGGAGGTCATCGGAAAAACCGCCAGGGAGCTTGATATCTGGGCCAATGAAGATGAGCGACTATGGGTAATAGATGAAATCAGAGAAAAAGGGGAGATATTTGCCAGGATAATCAGCTTCAAATCCAGATCCGGAAAGATAATCTATGGTCTGGCGTCTATGTCTGTTGTAAAGGTAAATGGACAACCTTGTAATTTATCAACTATTGTAAATATTACCGAACGCAGGAAGGCCGAAGAGGAATTAAGGGAAAGCGAGGAACGATTCCGGAGCCTTTATGAAAATGTCAGCATCGGAATTTACCGTACTACTCTTGATGGTCGCATATTGATGGCAAACCCTGCAATGATAAATATGCTGGGATTCGATTCATTTGAACAATTGACTCAGCGCAACCTGGAACTGGAAGGATACGAACCGGGTCATCCGAGATCAGAATTTCTTGAGACAATAGAAAAACAAGGCAAAGTCGTAGGAATGGAATCTGCATGGCAGCAGAGGAACGGGAAAACGCTCTTCGTACGTGAAAACGCTAATGCCATACGGGATGCTCAGGGTAGAATCCTTTATTATGATGGAACCGTTGAAGATATTACCGATCGCAAAAAGACTGAGGAAGCATTGCGTGACAGTGAAGAACGGTTCTCAAAATCTTTCAGGAGTTCACCGATTTCCTTTATAATTGCAGACATTGAAGACGGTAAAATTATAGAGGTTAATGATGCATTCACAACTATTTCAGGTTTCACTCGCGAAGAAGCTATTGGCATGACCACGATCAATCTGGGAATATGGGTTCATGAGCATGATAGAGACCGTATTGTTGATTCTCTTCGTAAGGGGAATGCAGTATTGCACCAGGAGACTCAATTACGTGCAAAGGATGGGAAGGTCCAAATTGTAGTGCTGTCCGCCCAGATAATTAAACTTGGCAATAGAAATTGTATTATTTCGAGTATCGAGGACATCATGGAACGCAAAAATGCCGAGGAAGCATTGCGTGAAAGTGAGATCAAATTCCGTCAGACTTTTGATCTATCGCCTGTCGGAATTGTAATGGTGGGGCTCGATAAGCGGTTTTTACTCTGCAATAATTCGTTTTCACAATCTTTAGGCTATATACCAGAAGAATTGGTTGGTAAAACTATTGCAGAATTAACACATCCTGATGATATTCAGATCGGTATGGCTGAAATGAAAGCAATTGGGAAAGGGGAGCTTGAAACATCTCACGTTCAAAAGCGTTATGTTCGCAAAGACGGACAGACTGTATGGGGTGATGTCCGGATTTCTCTTATAAAGAATAGTTCAGGTGATCCTCAATATTTTCTTGCAATTATACAGGATATAACAGAACGCAAGGATGCAGAAGAAGCATTACGTGAAAGCGAGGACAAGTTCAAATACATTTTCGATCACTCGGTAACCGGAAAATCTATAACACTTCCAACCGGAGAGATTCATGTAAATAAAGCTTTCTGTGATATGCTTGGATACAGGCAGGACGAACTGGAAAAAACTAATTGGCATGATATTTCTCATCCCGATGACAATGAGATGACTCAAAATATCATAAATTCTTTGCTTGCCGGGGAGAAAGAGTCGGCACGTTTTGTCAAGAGATATATGCATAAGAATGGCAGCGTTGTCTGGACCGATGTTGGTTCAGCTTTGCGCCGTGATGAGAAAGGTGAACCACTCTATTTCCTGACAGCCATAATCGACATAACCGAGCGTAAACGTGCAGAAGAATCACTCCGTCTTAAAAACTATGTATTTGATGATTCTATTGCTGCCAACAGCATTTCGGACACGAACGGTATATTAACGGAGGTCAATGCAGCATTTGTAAGAATCTGGGGTTATCAGTCAATGGTTGAGGTTATTGGTAAATCAATAACAGGTTTTATTAAAGAAACCTCGGATGCTAATAAGATTGTTGCAGCTTTGAACTCAAATGGCGAGTGGGAAGGTGATTATTCAGCTGTAAGGAAGGATGGCTCGACTTTTTTTGCACATGGATTGGCAACTGTATTAAAAGATGAGATTGGGAAAACGATCGGTTATCAATCGGCAGTCATAGACGTTACTGATGCGGAAAGAGCAAAAGAGTTAATTCATCAGCTTAATGAGGAACTTGAACAAAAAGTCATCAAGAGAACAGAACTCCTCGAAGCTGCAAATAAAGAACTTGAAGCATTCAGTTATTCTGTATCACATGACCTTCGGGCTCCTCTGCGATCAGTTCATGGTTATACAAAAATTCTTATAGAGGAATATGAGGACAAGCTTGATGATGAAGGCAAAAGGATCTGTGGAATTATTTCCTCAAGTGCAACACAGATGGGAGAACTTATAGACGACCTTCTCAATTTTTCGAGAATAGGAAGAAGCAGTCTGAATCCATTGCTGCTTGATATGAAATCCATAGTTATCTCAGTTTTTGCTGATATCAGCAGCGCTAAAGAAAAATCCAGAACAAAAATGAAAATTGGAAAACTCCATAAAGCATTTGGTGATGCTAACTTGATAAAGCTGGTCTGGAATAATTTGATATCCAATGCTATAAAATATTCATCAAAACAGAATATTTCTGAAATAGCGGTCAGTTCACAGCTGAAATATGACAGAATAACATATTCTGTAAAGGATAACGGAGTTGGGTTTGATATGAATTATAAGCACAAATTATTCGGTGTGTTCCAGCGATTGCATGGTGAATCCGAATTCGAAGGAAACGGAGTCGGACTCGCAATTGTTCAAAGAATAATTCTGAAACATGGAGGTACGGTTTGGGCAGAAGGAGAGGTTGGAAAGGGGGCGACGTTTTATTTCTCATTACCAGTTCAAGATAAAAGACAAAAGTAAAAAGACAAAAGTAAAGAAAGTTGCTGGTTACTGGTTGCTGGTTCTGAGCAAGGCAATAAAAAACAAGCAATAAGCAACAAGCAACAAGATTTAATACTGACTAATAACGATATATCATGGAAGACTTTAATGCAGTTGAAATTCTGATTGTTGAGGACAATCCTCGTGATGCTGAGCTGACTCTTCGAGCCCTGAAGAAAAATAACCTGGCAAACAATATTCTCATTGCGAAAGACGGGGCTGAAGCACTCGATTTCTTTTTCTGCCGGGGAAAATTTGAAAAAAGGACATTTACAAACTCGCCAAAAGTAGTTCTTCTGGATCTTAAACTTCCCAAGATAAGTGGACTTGAGGTTCTGAAAATTGTAAAAGGGGATAAGCGAACTTCAAATATCCCTATTGTTGTAGTAACCTCTTCAAAACAGGAACCAGATATGAAGGAAGCTTACGCACTGGGTGTTAACAGCTACGTTGTTAAACCAGTTGACTTTGACCAGTTTATTAATGCAATGAGCAGCTTGGGGTTGTACTGGCTGCTGGTTAATGAATCATTGAAATAAGTTGAAATAGATGGAAATAAGTAGAAATAAGTTGATATGGGATGATTTGTTCCGTAACAAATTGCAGATGAAACCTATTAAACAGATATAAACTATGCGCAACATGGCAGGTAAGCTGAAAATATTGTTTGTGGAAGATGTTCTTTTTGATGCAGAATTGATATGGCGCGAAATTGAGAAAAATAAGATCTCTTTCTCAAAAGAACTGGTTGACAAAAGAGAAACTTATCTCGAATACCTTAAAGACTTTGAGCCCGATCTGATAATTTCCGATTACAGTCTGCCTCAGTTTGACGGTATGTCTGCTCTGCTGCTTCGAAATGAACACGCACCGTTAGTCCCTTTTATTCTGGTGACAGGCTCAGTAAATGAAGAAGTGGCTGTAGAATGTATGAAGGCCGGAGCTGATGATTACATACTGAAGAATAATCTTTTCAGGCTGGGTCCGGCAATTGTCAATTCCATAAGCAAAGCAAAATTAGCAAAAGAAAAAAATGCTGCTGTAGAAGAACTGAGAAAAAGCGAGATGAGGCTACAGAAAGCCCAGTCCATTGCTCACGTCGGTAACTGGGAGCTTGATCTCTCAAAAAAAACAATGTGGGGCTCCGATGAAGCATTGAGAATATATGGACTGAATCAGGAAACTCATGAAATTCTATATGATATTGCAAAAATAGCTCCTCTCTCTGAGTACCGGGCTATGCTTGACGACGCGTTGGATCGCTTATTAAAATATAATGAGCCCTATGATATAGAATTTAAAATAAAGCGGGGAAATGACGGGGAGATAAGATGGATCCATTCAAAAGCTGAGCTGATATTTGAGTCTTATGGTGAGCAGGTAAAAGTAGCAGGTGTTCTGCAGGATATTACAGATCGTAAAAGTTCGGAAGAAGCAGTCAAACATGAAAGGAGAACCCTGCGCACGCTTATCGATAACATTCCTAATCAAATTTATGTCAAGGATAAAGAATGCAGAAAAGTGATTGCCAATAAAGCAGATGTGGAGAATATTGGCAAGACAAAAGAATCAGAAGTTCTTGGAAAGACTGATATTGAGTTATTCCCGGGTCATATTGGTGAGCGTGGTTACGCCGACGATAAAAAGATCCTCAAAACCGGCAAACCTATTTTTGATCTTGAAGAGGAATTCATCAATGCAGATGGTATAAAACGATGGCTTCTTACAACAAAGATTCCTCTACATGATAAGGATGGAAATATTACAGGTCTTGTTGGTATTGGTCATGATATCACACAAAGGAAAAAGAACGAAGAAGAATTGATAAGCGCAAAAGAAAAGGCTGAAGAAAGTGATAATCTTAAAACAGCATTTCTGCATAATATATCACATGAAATCAGGACTCCGATGAATGCCATAGTTGGATTTTCTGCTCTTCTGGGTGAACCTGACCTTGATAGCCGGACACAAAAATCATATATTGAAATAATTATGCAAAGCAGTGATCATCTCCTTTCAATTATTTCTGATATTGTTGATATTTCAAACATTGAAGCTAACCTGACGAAGACCTTGGAAAATGAAATAAGTCTTAATAAAACTATTAAATCTATATGTAATCAGTTTATTCCCAAAGCTAAAGAGAAAAAGATAGAGTTGGTTTGCGAAACCGGATTATCAGATTCAGACGACTTTATTCTTACTGACAGTACCAAATTAAATCAGATACTCTCAAACCTGATGAGTAATGCATTAAAGTTCACTGATAAAGGGCATATAAAGCTACATTACAAGCTGAATGATGATTTTCTTGAATTCTGTATTTCGGATACAGGCATTGGAATTTCACCTGAGAACCACGACAGAATCTTCGATCGTTTTTACCAGGTACAGAGCGAAGTAACAAGGCTCTATGAAGGAACAGGACTCGGGCTGTCGATATCAAAAGCTTATGTGGAACTTTTAGGTGGAAAAATATGGGTGTTATCCGAACCGGGCAAAGGAGCATCGTTTTACTTTACAATTCCTTATAATAAGCAAATTGCAAAACCCATACCTGTTTATGAAGGTAAAGATCCTGAAGCTTTTGTTTTCTCACAGAAAAAGATAATATTGGTTGCTGAAGATATTGAGAGTAACTACAAATTGATCAGGTATTTTCTTTCAGGTTCAAATGCAGAAATACTTCGTGCTTTTAACGGAAAAGAGGCAGTTGAAAAATGTCTTACTATTAGTAATATTGATCTGGTTTTAATGGATATCAAAATGCCGGTTATGGATGGTTACACTGCCGTAAAACTGATTCGCGAAAAGAACACTACAATTCCGATAATTGCCCAGACTGCCTATGCTGATGATAAGGAGAGAGCAATAGAATGCGGATGTACAGGTTTTATTTCAAAACCATTTGATAAAAAAAACCTGATAAAAGTACTGAATGAATTTATTTGATGCCGGTCTCCCGTTTTGTGCGTTGCCTGCAGAAGCTTTCTTTGACAGCCGTAGCTTTAGCGAAGGTTGTAGCGAAGGCAGGTTTCTTATTTCTCGCAATGATGCTTTCATCTGCAACCTTTAGTCCCTTATTCCAATAGTCTTTTAATCAGTCTCCAAGTTTATTAAGAAAGTCTATGACCATTTCTTCGTTATTGTCAGAAGATTTTGATTCAGCTGTATTATTAATTAGTTCTTTCTTGTCAGGGAACATTTTTACCAGTGATTTTTTGGTGAGCTGGATCCTGTGGAATGAGCTGTCGGCGCTCATAATGTAATACTTGTAGTAGGTGGTGTATTGATCATAACGTCTGTCAGCACCATAAACCTGTTTATAGTCAGCCTCAATAAGTTTTTTAACCGGAAGTTTTATAAATAGAAATTTACCCTCCTTTAAGACCTGAAAGAACTTTTCCTCTTTACTATCCTTTTCCAGCCGTCTTCCATCGGTTGTTCTGAAAATCATCTGTGCTCCATCTTTGTCTATTTTTACCTCCCTGATAATTGCTGAAGGAATTGAAACCAGTTTTCCGGTTTTGGGATTCATGAATATTAAAGAGTTCCCTATGAGGTCAAGATTGGATTTAAGTTGAATATAATAATCCTCACCTTTAACTTTTAACATTGAAGTAAGTAGTGTGTCGAATAATAGAGGACTACCCTTTATACCTTCATATCTGGTATCGAACCCAATACCACCGGTTGAATACCGGGCAAGGTTCCCGATAGCATTGAGATTCTGTTCTGCTGTTAACCCGGTTTGATAGAGGGTATTGCTTTGTGAATATGTTCTGTTAATGATCAGAATGAAAACAATGAGTAATAAAATCCTTTTCATATTTACTTTCCTGCTTAAATACAAATCAATCTAATGAGATGTAAAAATAAAGAATTAAAATTGAAAATATGTTAGTCATTGAATTCAAAGGTGCAGCGCAACGTAATATTTATGAAAAATCTTTACCATCTTTGCTGTTAATTGAATAAAGGATTGAAATCTTAATTATCCAATTTATATGAAAAAATTAATTGTAATTATTATGGTATTGGTGAGTTTCTTCGGCTTAATGGGCAGTAAAAGCGCTTCAGATCCTTCAACTTGGAGTGATAAAAAAATCGATAAATGGTTTGAAAAAAGAGAATGGGCGGAAGGATGGACTGTATCTCCCGATGCATCGATAAACCGAAGAGAATTTGCTATATCTTATTTCAAAAACAAATTGAGATGGGAAAAAGCATTTAAGTTCCTTAAAAGCAACGATTTATCGAAACTGGAACTAAAACGCTTCGATATTGACGGAGATAATCTTTTTGCCACAGTAAGTGAGTATCTCAGCAAAAATGAAGAAACAGCAAAATTTGAAGCTCACAGAAAATATATTGACATACAGTATGTAATTGTTGGGAAAGAGGTGATGAATATTGCTCCGATAACAACTGTTAAAGAAGTTCTTACTCCATATGATGCCACTAAGGATATTGAATTTATAACAGTTGATAAAATAGTTAATTATAATGCTTCTCCTGCCAATTTTTTTATTTTCTTTCCTGGCGACGCCCACCGTCCGGGATTAAAAGATGGGATGAACTCATCCGTCCGTAAAGTGGTCGTGAAGGTGAAGGTGGATTAAAAGGCATCAGGCGTGAGGCGTGAGGAAGAAACAACATGTCGCCTGTCACCTGTTGCCTGTCGCCCGACGCCCATTTTGTGACACTTCAAACCGGATTTCCACTGAACATTATATCATATTCATGGTTATACTTTAGTATTGAAATATTCCGATGGTGACACTATATGATCTCAATGAGGGAGAAGAAGGGGTAATTCTGAAGATCAAAGGGAGAGGTCAGTTCAGGCAGCGGCTTTCAGAAATGGGATTTATTGTCGGAAAGAAGGTGGAAGTAATTAAAAAAGCACCACTGAGGGATCCTATTGAATATAAGATAATGGGGTATCATATTTCCCTTAGGAACAGCGAGGCTCAGCTTATTGAGATTGACCGAGACATCAAAATAAACCAGTACCAGTCATCTAACGGTGTCCTTATAAGTGAAGAAGAAAATGGTTCGTGGTTAGAGAAAACCCGACAGATCCAGGTAGCTCTGGTCGGGAATCCTAACTCGGGGAAGACAACACTTTTTAACTTTGCTTCAGGTTCTAAGGAAAAAGTCGGTAACTACGCCGGTGTTACAGTTGATTCAAAAGAGGCCACATATAAACAATCAGGTTATACTTTTTCAATTGTTGATCTTCCCGGGACCTATTCAATAAAAAGCTATTCTCCTGAAGAAATATACCTGAGGAATTATATTTTTGAAAATAAACCTGATATTGTTGTCAATGTAGTTGATGCTTCTAACCTGGAAAGGAATCTGTATCTGACTTCACAGTTAATAGATATGGGGGTACAGATTGTTATAGCTCTGAATATGTACGATGAGCTGGAGAAGAAAGGAGATATACTTAACTATATTTCCCTGGGAAAATTAATCGGAGCACCGGTAATTCCCACAGTAAGTTCAAAAGGGAAAGGAATAATAGATCTCTTTGACAAGATTATAGAAGTATATGAGATCAGAGAACCTATTGTACGTCACATACATATCAACTATGGAACCGAAATTGAAAACTCCATTTGTGCTATACAATCAAAAATAAAAATCGAAGAGAACAGAGCCTTCACTAATATTATATCAGCGCGGTACCTTGCTATAGAATTGCTCGAGAATGATAAAGAATATTCAAATAGTATTACGCGATGTATAAATTCAAAAGAAATAATTGATGTAGGAAAGAAAGAATATAACAGACTTGAGAAGTTATATTCCAATCCTGTCGAAACTGTTATAACTGATCTCAGGTATGGTTTTATTTCAGGAGCATTAAAAGAAACTCTTAAAATTAACAAAGTTGAAAGGTTAAGGAAAACAAAAATCATTGATAATTATCTGACAAATAAATATCTGGGTATCCCTATTTTTGTTTTTTTTATGTGGCTCACCTTCTTTACAACATTTAAACTTGGAGGATATCCGAAACACTGGATGGAGGCAGGTATCGGAAAATTATCGGGATTAATATCAGGTAATCTCGCACCGGGAATAATCAGGGACTTTTTGGTTGAAGCACTTATCGGAGGTGTTGGAGGGGTGATTGTTTTCCTTCCCAATATTATCATACTTTTCATGTTCATCTCATTTATGGAAGATACCGGATATATGGCAAGGGCTGTATTCATAATGGACAGAGTGATGCATAAGATCGGTCTGCATGGGAAATCATTCATTCCGCTTTTCATGGGTTTTGGCTGCAATGTTCCGGCAATAATGGCAACAAGGATCATTGAAAGCCGCAGAGACCGTCTGATAACCATGCTAATAACACCTTTTATGTCATGCAGTGCCAGGTTGCCAGTTTACATACTTTTTATAAGTGCATTTTTCTCTAAAAACCAGGGTTCAGTTTTGTTTCTGCTTTATGTTCTGGGAGTGCTTTTTGCAATATTATCAGCATTGTTTTTAAAGCGGGTCTTTTTCAGATCGGAAGAGATCCCTTTCGTAATGGAACTTCCACCTTACAGAGTTCCAACTATCAGAAGTATTTTTAAACATGTTTGGTTCAGAACAGGTTTATACTTTAAAAAGATTGGAGGAGTAATTCTTCTTGCAGCCATAAT
>Ga0209744_1000053_pt1 | contig 33816 bp, 30 predicted proteins | sample BarGraNGADG00311_2_FD_184494 | JGI IMG/M metagenome (GOLD analysis project Ga0209744, IMG submission 184494) | Arctic peat soil microbial communities from Barrow, Alaska - Barrow Graham LP Ref core NGADG0004-311 (SPAdes) (version 2) | ecosystem: Environmental > Terrestrial > Soil > Wetlands >... | reverse complement strand
TCATACAAATTTAAATCATTCACAAAATGTTTCCCGGTAGAAGCCCTGGTTGTTCCGCTACTCTCAAAGATCATCTCAACAGGAAGATCGCCTGTTAAAATTTTATGATTCCTGAAGAATTCTACCGGAAGGAAAGGAATTTCGTAAAGAGTCTTAATCTTTGAACCATCTTTACCAAGACTTAAGATAAAGTCCCGATAAATAGCGTTTTTACTGTATTGATAATTAAATACTTCCAGGGCAATCTCCCAAAATTCGGTTTGATTTTTAATGTTGAATATTCTTTCCTGAAAATCCATCATTATTTTCCGGAAAAAATTAATGAACCATCTGTCTGATAAACCCATTGGAAAGTACATTCCCCATAGGCTACACTTTTCCTTGTTTCATTGATAGTGCTGACAATCCTGATTTTAGAATAGTGATCGGTTCCTGATCTGTAGATCCATACCTGGTTAGCATTTATCGGATCGGCCATATCCTGCCATTGAGAAACAGATACGGTTTTAAGATTGTCAAAAGCCGATATTGCAGTTGCTTCATCAGTGAAATCGCCAACTTTATAAAATGATGGTTTCAGGTTTTCAGCCTGTAATGTTAGCCGGGGGGTTCCGGTGTCAATGTTGACATATAAAGTAATATCCGGACCGGGACCCGGATAAGTCGCTACTAGTTTTGCGCCAGGAAATGAAAACCCGTACTGGAAATAAGTTGTTGCGAAGTGATTAGTGTTGTCAATAGTATCAATGCCCGATTTACGGGTTGGCTCTTTTTTTGTACACCCATGGAGAGTCAAAACCAATAAGAATGATATGAATACTATTCTCTTCATAATTGGTACAAAGATAATAGTTTTAGATGATCTCAAAATAAAAAAAGCCGCACCTTAATGCAGCTTCTTCTTCATAACTAAATAATTTAGTATTTGTCTCTCAGTCCCTTCGTCTCTTCGTCCCTCAGTCTCCCCCTCTCCCTTTCTTATATTACTCTCCCCGAATTGCCGTAATACCCGGAAGCTTTTTGCCCTCCATGTACTCGAGCATTGCTCCTCCACCGGTTGAAACATAGCTTACTTTATCAGCAAGACCGTTTTTGTTGATCGCGGCAACGGAGTCGCCTCCTCCGATAAGACTGTATGCCCCTTTTGATGTGGCAGTTGCAATAGCTTTGGCAATAGCAGTTGTTCCCTTTGAAAATTTTTCCATTTCAAAGACTCCCATTGGCCCGTTCCATAGAATTGTTTTCGAATTTTCAATAACTGAAGAAAACTCCTTAATAGTTTTCTCTGCAATATCCAGTCCCATCCAGCCATCTTCAACCGCATTAACAGCTGTAACCTTTGTGCTGGCATCATTGTCAAATTTATCGGCATTCAGACTATCAACCGGAAGATAAAGCCTGACTTTCTTTTCTTTAGCTTTTTCAATGAGCTTCAATGCAAGATCCAGCTTATCCTCTTCACATAGAGATTTGCCTATTTTACCCCCCATTGCTTTAACAAAAGTATAAGTCATTCCTCCGCCTATAATCAGATTATCAACTCTGTTAAGAAGGTTTTCAATGAGCATAATCTTATCAGAAACCTTTGCTCCACCCATTATTGCTGTAAATGGCCTCCCGGGATCCTTAAGAACCTTCTCCATTGCAGCAAGTTCGCTGTTAATGAGAAAACCGAACATTCTTTTGTCGGCATCGAAAAAATCAGCTATTACAGCGGTTGTTGCATGAGCACGATGAGCTGTACCGAATGCATCATTGACATATATTTCCGCATAACCTGCCAGTTTTTTTGCCATCTCTTTCTGTTTGATCTTCATCTCAGCTTTTGCAGCTTTCTTCTCCTCATCGGTAACCGTCTCAGGAAGAATGGGTTTTCCCTCCTCTTCCGGATAAAAACGCACATTCTCAAGAAGCAGAATCTCACCCGGCTTCAGAGCAGCTGACATTTTTACTGCTGATTCTCCAAGGCAATCATCGGCAAATAGTACCTTCCTACCAAGAAGCTTTTCCAGAACCGGAAGAATAGGTTTAAGTGAATATTTCTCCATATGGCCTTCTGGTCTCCCTAGATGAGACATCAGGATGAGACATCCTCCATCAGCAATGATTTTATTAATTGTCAATAATGCGCCCCTGATACGGGTATCGTCGGTTACTGTAAAAGTTTTTTTGTCGAGGGGTACATTAAAATCGACCCTGACTATTGCCTTCTTTCCTTTGAAATTAAAGTCCTGAATCATTTTCATAGATCAAATATTTTTATTTAACAGAAGAAATTCTCATTTACAAACCTACATTTTTTTTGCAAATAATCATTCGCAAAAATGACTCAAAATATAAACCTCTGGGTAACTCTGTGTAAGTTCTTTTTTGCCTCACTCAGCTTTTAAATGTTCACACCTGAAAAAGTTTGACTAAATTTGAAAAAAAAGCTATGGCAAAAATTACACTTAAAGGAAATCCTGTAAATACCTCAGGCAACTTTCCTGCAAAAGGGAGCAAGGCAATTGATTTTACACTTGTAAAGTCTGATCTTTCAAACCTTTCTCTATCAGAGCTTAAAGGGAAAAAACTGGTTCTGAGTATTTCTCCGAGTCTTGATACATCAGTTTGTGCAACTTCGGTTCGTAAGTTTAACCAGATTGCAGCAGGAAAGACAAATACGATGGTTCTGGCTATCACCAGGGACCTCCCATTTGCTATGGGTCGATTCTGTACCGCTGAGGGGATTACTAATGTAGTTGCCCTCTCAGGGTTTCGCAATTCAACTTTTGGGAAATCGTACGGTGTCGAAATCATAGACGGTCTCTTTACAGGCCTCTATGCCCGAAGTATTGTTGTTGTTGATGAAAAAGGAATTGTGACTCATTCACAGCTTGTTCCGGAGATAGCCCAGGAACCTGACTATGATGCGGCACTTGCTGCCTTATAAGAAGCTGAAAGAATAATCTGAAGATGAATTTTTCACAGATCCCCGGTCAAAAAGAAATTAAAGTAAAGCTGCTTCGGTCTGTCAGGGAAGAAAGAGTAAGCCATGCTCAGCTTTTTGCAGGTAACGAAGGATGTGGCAGCATGGCTCTGGCCCTGGCTTATGCCAGGTACATCAGTTGCGAGAACCGGACAGACATTGACTCATGCGGCACCTGTAAGTCGTGCGTAAAATATGAGAAATTGATCCATCCCGATCTGCATTTTGTCTTTCCTGTAATCAAAGGGAAAAAAGCTACAGATCCGGTCAGTGACAATTATCTGGAGGAATGGAGAGAATTTGTAAAGAAGTCTCCCTATTTTACTCTTAATAACTGGATGGATACTATAGAGGTGGGAAATGCCCAGGCGATGATATTTGCATCTGAAGCTTCAGAAATAATAAAAAAACTGAGTCTTAAAACTTTCGAATCAGACTTTAAAATAATGATAATCTGGCTGCCTGAGAAAATGCATCAGTCCACAGCCAATAAACTTCTGAAAATGATTGAGGAACCACCTGAAAAAACTCTTTTCCTCCTGGTTTCTCAAGAACCGGATAAAGTAATTCCAACAATTCTTTCCAGATGTCAGCTTGTAAAGGTCCCTTCCTTTAACAACAATGATATTGAAAAATATCTTACAAACAGATTTAACATTACTGCCGATAAAGCTGGCGATATATCACATGTGTCCAATGGAAATATCGCAAGGGCAATCGATCTTTGCGAAAACGAGGATCTGGCCCTGGCGAATCTTGACCGTTTCAAAAGTCTGATGAGATTTGCCTGGAAACGCGACATCATTTCGATTATTAACTGGGCTGAGGAGATTTCAACAACCGGCAGGGAAGCTCAGAAAAACTTTATATCCTTTTCAATGAGGATACTCAGGGAAAACCTTATGCTATCGCTCGACCAGCTAAAAAACAAATTGGTATTCCTTACTGGTGAAGAGGCAACTTTCTCGGGAAATTTTCACCCGTTTATAAATCAGAATAATATATTTCCGTTAACTGAAGAGTTCAATCTGGTTTATTCACACATTGAAGCAAACGGAAATGCAAAAATCATCTTCCTTGACCTGGGATTGAAAGTTACCAGGCTAATCCGTTGATCATAACGCCGAATGTTGAAATTGACGCATTAATTCACTATTTTTGCGGTGTAATTTCGGAAGCTAAAGAGTTTTATGACAGATAATGAAGATATTCAAGGGCAGACAGGGGAAGAGATCCGGATGCCCGATATAACATATAAACCCGGATATAATAAACTGGATTCTTTTGACTGGTTGAAAGATCTGCCCAATAATCCGGAATGGAATGATATTGTCGAAATCCGGTTCAAAAATACCAGAAAAGGATTTTTCAGGAATGTTAACGGTCTCAGGCTTGAGATTGGTGATGTCGTTGCGGTGGAAGCCTCTCCCGGACATGATATAGGAAGAGTTTCAATGGTAGGACATCTGGTTGATGAACAACTTAAAAAACTTAAGGCCCATCCCTCTCCGGACGATCTGAAAAAAGTCTACCGCAAAGCTAAAGCTGTTGATATTCAGAAGTGGGAGGAGTCAAAAAAGCTGGAAACTCCCACTATGTTACGGTCAAGGAAGATCTCTGAAGAACTTAAACTTAACATGAAGATCGGGGATGTTGAATATCAGGGAGATAAAACAAAAGCTATCTTCTATTATATTGCAGATGAAAGAGTGGATTTCCGGCAGCTTATTAAAGTTCTTGCTGATGAATTCAGGGTACGGATTGAGATGCGCCAGATTGGTGCCCGGCAGGAAGCAGGAAGAATCGGAGGAATAGGCTCATGTGGAAGAGAACTATGCTGTGCAACACATATCACTAATTTTATATCGGTTACAACAACTCATGCCAAATACCAGGAACTGTCACTCAATCCGCAGAAACTCGCCGGGCAATGCAGTAAATTGAAATGCTGCCTCAACTTTGAACTTGATTGCTATGTTGATGCTCAAAGGTCATTTCCGCCAAAAGATATTCCACTTGAAGCTCTTGACTGTACTGCATATTTCCAGAAGCTTGAAGTTCATAAAGGCCTTTATTGGTATTCAACCGATCCGCATTCAACAGCTAACCTTATAGTACTGCCGGTTCAGAGGGTAAGGGAGATCCAGGCAATCAACAAAAAAGGGGAAAAAGTCGAAAAGCTTAAGCTGGTAGATGAATCATGGGAAGTAACCCCTGTTTCTCAGGACCTGTTGAAGAATAATAGCCTCACACGGTTCGACCCCACTGAAAATAAAAACCAGCAGAACAAGGGTTCACACAAAAGAAAAAACAGAAGATTTAATGATAAAAGGAATAAATAGACTCTTATTCATTTTAATATTGACATCCTTACTGCTTCTCTCATCATGCCACAGTAAAACTGTTTATACAAATTCACAGGCAATGGTAGGAAAAATCTGGAAACTGACGGATATTCCTACATTTAAAGTTCTTATTACTGATACACTTACCAGCAACATTGTTATTTTTACTATCAGGAGCAGTTCTTCTTACCCCTTTCGTAATATTTATCTTTTCGTAACAACCTCATCACCGGATGGAAGAAATATTACTGATACACTTCAGTACAATCTTGCTGATGAAAAGGGAAAGTGGTTTGGCAAAGGATTTGGTGACATACATGAACTAAATCTCCCATATAAATCGAATGTATTTTTCCCTTTAAAAGGCACCTACGAGTTTAAAATTCAACATGGTATGCGTATTGAAAATCTTAAGGGTATTTATGATATCGGCTTGAGAATAGAAAAGATAAGAAAAGAAATTTCAGGAGGTGGGAAAGAATAAACTGGCCAGGTGGACTGAGTTGGGATCGTACAATAATGTTATCCAGCCGGAAATCGCTGATGTTTCCGGTAAAGATCACCCGATTAAAGGCAACTGGAGAAAAAAACTTTTCAAAAATGAAAACCCCATTGTTCTTGAACTTGGATGCGGAAAAGGAGAATATACAATCGGATTGGCAAACAAATTTCACGACAACAATTTTATCGGGATTGACATAAAGGGAGCACGCATGTGGCGAGGAGCTAAATCAGCCGATGAACAGAAATTGTCCAATGTAGCTTTCCTTCGCACAAGAATTGAATTTATTAATTCTTTCTTCGCTACGAATGAAGTAAATGAGATCTGGATCACCTTCCCCGATCCGCATCCCGGCGGAAGAAACTCCAATAAAAGACTTACATCACCCTGGTTCCTGAACTCATATCGTCTGTTCCTGAAAGACAAGGGATTGGTCCATCTGAAAACTGATAATACAGAACTTTTTAATTTCACGAAAACAGTCGTTACTTATAATAACCTTGCAACTGTCTTTTCAACAGATGACCTTTATTCGGAAAGGATTGATAATATCCTGTCGATCAGAACTCACTATGAAAAGATATTTCTCGATGCCGGACTAAAAATAAATTACCTCTCATTCAGGCTTGATAAAGAAAAAACTATTCAAAATGCCTCACTCAAAACAAAAAGAGAATAACGACTTTTTCTCGAAGGTATATGAGGTGACCAGGCTAATACCTTACGGAAGGATAACTTCATATGGCGCTATAGCCCGTTTTATTGGATCCGGCAGGTCAGCACGTATGGTCGGATGGGCACTTAATGTGTGCCACAGCAATCCTGACTTTATTCCGGCCCACAGGGTTGTAAATCGTAATGGACTTCTATCAGGGAAACATCACTTCGGTAATTCCACAACGATGGAACAACTTCTGAAAAATGAGGGTATGATCATTGAAAATGACCTGATTATCAATTTCACTGAAAAATTCTGGGATCCAGCCACAGAACTTTAAAGTTTAGAGCTCCTAAAATTTTGCATTTTGAAAAAAAACTGGTAATCTTGCACCTTGTTTATATTTAATTTAAATAAGAATAGCGATTTTAAAGCTGGTTGTTTTTAATATTAAAAAAATGTTTTCAAAAGATCAGATAATAAATGCCCTTTCCAGGGTCATTCATCCGGAAAAAAAGAAAGACATAGTAACTCTGGGTATGATTACGGAAGTCGAATCGGTGAAAAACGGAATTTCACTTACCCTTACTCCGGAAAAATCAAACGATCCATTTATTACTTCAATTAAAAGTACAATTGTCAGGACAATAAAAGAGGTTCTTGGTCCCGATGCTATTATAAACGAAATTAAAGTTCATCCAAAAATCATCGTAGGGAAAAAACAGGAGATACAGCCGGGTGTTCTGCCGGAGGTATCAAACATAATTGCTGTTGCTTCAGGAAAGGGTGGTGTAGGAAAGACGACAATCGCTGTAAATCTGGCTATTTCGCTTGCTAGAATGGGATATACTGTCGGACTTCTGGATGCAGACATATTCGGCCCGTCCGTACCAAAAATGTTCAATGAAGAAAAGTACAGACCTGAAGTAAAAAGGGACGAACATGCTGATCATATTATCCCTTTAACAAAGTTTGGAGTTAAAGTTCTGTCAACCGGCTTTTTTGTTGATCCTGCAGATGCTGTGATATGGAGAGGACCGATGGCCTCAAATTTTCTAAAGCAACTGATCACCCAGGGGGAATGGGGAAAACTCGATTATCTTCTTGTTGATCTGCCTCCTGGAACAAGTGATATTCATCTGACTCTTGTTCAGGAAGTACCTGTTACCGGAGCCATTATTATAAGCACTCCTCAGGATGTAGCTCTTGCCGATGCAGTAAAAGGAATATCAATGTTCCGGAGCGAAAAAATTAATGTCCCGGTACTTGGCCTTGTTGAAAACATGTCATGGTTCACACCTGCTGAGCTACCCGGAAACAAATACTACATTTTCGGAAAAGAAGGTTGTAAGAGACTTGCTGAAAAAATGAATGTCCCTCTTCTGGGACAGATTCCTTTGGTTCAGAGCATTTGTGAAGGAAGTGATAATGGTCAACCGATAGCCCTTGAAGATTCAATAGCTGGAAATGCATTCATGCACCTTGCAAAGGAACTGATAAAAAGAGTCGGGCAGAGAAACAAAGAGCAGGGGCCAACTGTTAAACTTCAGATAACTAAATAAATTTACTATAGAAATGACAGAAATTAAAAGTATTAAAGATCGCGTTCTGAAAGCGCTTGAAAGAGTAAGACCTTATCTTCAGTCTGATGGAGGAGATATTGAATTTATAGATGTTTCTGAGGATATGACTGTCAGGGTCAAGCTCACCGGAGCATGCAATGGCTGCCCTTACAGCATGCAGACATTAAAGGCAGGAGTTGAACAGGCAATTATGAAGGAAGTACCGGAAATAAAGAGAGTTATTTCAGCCTGATAAACCAGATCAACTCAATTTTATTTACCTTTGAAATACTATACACAAAATTAGTTAGTTATAGTATTAAAAGTCAATTATTGGCTTCAAACAAGACACCATATAAATATCTGTTGCTATTGGGATTGTCCCTGGCACTGACATATTGTTCGGTTGAAAAAAACACGGGCACCAGCAGGTTTTACCAGGGCATGACTGCCAGATATAACATCTATTTCAATGGTTATGAGAGCTTTAAGACTGGCATGTCTAAAATATCCAGGAGTTATCAGGATGACTATGCGGAATTGTTGAAAGTTTTTGAATACAGTGATCCTTCTACAGTTACACTTTGTTCCTCCGACATGGAGAGGGCAATACAGAAAGCATCAAAACTTATTTCTCTGAAATCAATAACTGCGAAACCTGAATTAAAAGAAAAAGGTCAGCTCTCTGAAAAGGATAAGGAGCTTCTTGACAGAAAAGAATATAATGAGTGGGTTGATGATAGTTATCTGCTTATCGGGAAAGCCCGCTTTTATAAACATGAATATAATGAAGCCACCTCAATTTTCGACTACTGTATAACCAATGCAAATGATCCTGCTATTAAGACTGAAGCTGTTTTCTGGCTGGCCAGAATATTTAATGAAAGAGGCAATTTTAATGAGTCATTCAGATTAATCAATGGCTTAGACATTACGAAGGATCCGGCAAAGTCCTTAAAATCTATGTATTATACAACTCTTGCTGACCTGTTTATCAAACAAAAAAGGTATTCCGAAGCTATTGATCCATTAGAGAAATCAATTGAAGTTATTTCTGGTAAAAGAGCCAGATACAGGCTGACTTATCTCCTCGCCCAGCTGTATGAAAAGACCGGAGATGGGACCAGGGCAACATCTCTGTATCAAAAAGTTGTGAAAATGAACCCGCCTTATGATATTGAATTTAATGCCAGAATAAATATTGCCGGGGTATTTGATGTAAATTCAGGTAATCCTCAGGAAATAAGCAGAGAGCTCTTTAGAATGCTTAAAGATTCTAAAAATAAAGACTATCAGGATCAGATTTATTTTGCACTTGGCAATATGTCGATGAAAGAGGGAAATGAGTCAGAAGCCCTTGATTACTTCAGAAAATCAGCTATCGCCAAATCACAGAATCAGAATCAGAAAGGCAGATCATACCTTGCACTTGCTGGTTATTATTTTAAGAAACCCGATTATATGAAAGCCGGGACCTACTATGATAGCGCTGTCTATTTTCTTGATCAGAAATATCCCGATTACCTGGCGATAAAAACCAAATCACAGAGTCTGAATGCTCTTGTCTCGCAGCTGACTATCATTCAGCGGGAAGATAGCCTCCTGCGGGTGGCTTTGATGCCTGTTCCTGAAAGAGAGGCTCTGATTGCATCAATAATAGCAAAGATCGTTAAAGATGAAAGTGAAGGCAAAACTTCCACAAATTCTGACAGATATAACCTCGGGCAGTATTATGAAAATGAAAGACGATTTCAGGGGAATATTGATCAGGAAGGTAAATGGTATTTTTATAACCAGGCTGCTTTAACTTTCGGCCGGACTGAATTCCGTAAACGGTGGGGCGATAGAAAGTTTGAAGACAATTGGAGAAGGTCCAACAAAGCAAGAGTAAATATTACACAGGTTTCAAATAATCCCAATGAGGTTTCGCAGAGTAAATCTGATACCTCAGCACCTGAACTCAATTATAAAAAACCTCAATTCTATCTCAAGAACCTTCCGTTAACTGACTCTTTAAAAACTATTTCAAACGATAAGATTGCAGTAGCCCTGCTTAATGCCGGCAAAGCTTATGCAGAAAGGATCCCTGACCCTGTAAAAGCTACTGAAACATTTGAGTCGCTTATTAATCGCTTCCCTGCAAGCGAGCTCGTGCCTGAAACACTATATAATCTGTATCGGGTAAATAAGGAAGGGAATAATTCCAAAGCTGAGACTTACAGGCAACGATTACTGCAAAAGTATCCCGAAAATGAGTTTGCAAAAATCCTGTCAGATCCAGCCTACTATGAGAAAAAATTGGCTGAACTGAAAATGGCTGAAAAAATTTATGATGATGCCTATAAGGCATATTATAATGAAAATTTCAACGATGCAATTTCAATCAGTAACGATGCGTTGAAAAACTATCCTAAGGATCAGCTCGCTCCTAAATTTATGCTTCTCCGGGCCTATTCGGTTGCCAGAATAAGTGACGAAAGAGCTTTTAAGAAAGAACTGAATATTCTCCTTAAAGCATGGCCTGAATCAGTTGAGAGCAAGAAAGCAGCCGATATAATTGCATATCTTAACCAGAAAATTCCTGAACTTAAAGTAGAGGAAGATAAAAAAATTGCAGCAGAAATCTATACCGCTGATACAACAGCAACTCATGTTTTTGCAATTATTATTACCGATCCGGCTTTTAACCTGAACCAGGCATCATTTGATGTAATCAGCTATAATATTGATAATTTTACAAATAAGAATTTCAAAACTGAGGGATCGCTTATTGATAATAAATTTATTCTGATAACTGTTTCCGGGTTTCCTGATTATGCACAGGCTTTGAATTATTACAATGCTTTCAAGACTGAAATGTTTATTAGAAATCCGACAGGTGCAAAGATGATGACTTTTATAATAAACGATAACAACTTAAAAGTCCTTAAAAACGATAAAAATCCCGATCGTTATCAACTCTTCTTCAGGGAAAAATATTTAAAATGAGGAAAATAAAAATACTCTGGACTGATGACGAGGTGGAAGCGCTGAAACCTCATATTTTTTTCCTTGAAGAGAAAGGTTACGAGATTGATACTTGCTCAAATGGTAATGATACTATTGACCTTGTCCGGCAAAACAGGTATGATCTCATTTTTCTTGATGAAAATATGCCAGGGTTAAGCGGAATGGAGACATTAAAGTTAATAAAGGAGGTGAGGACCGACATACCAGTTGTGATGATCACTAAAAGTGATGAAGAAGATATAATGGAAGCTGCCATAGGATCAGAAATCGCCGATTATCTGATTAAACCTGTCAAGCCAAAGCAGGTGCTGCTTGCAATAAAAAAAATTCTCGATCAGCGCCGGCTGATAACGGAAAAGACAACAACCGATTACAGACAGGAATTCAGCCGGATCAGCGGTATGATCTCATCCGCCTCAACATTTACCGACTGGACAGAACTGTATAAGAAGATAGTCTTCTGGGAATCTGAGCTTGAAAAATCAACAGATCCAGGTATGAATGAGATTCTTAAACTGCAGCAGAACGAAGCAAATAATTCCTTTTCTAAATTCATAATCAGTAATTATCTCGATTGGCTGAAACCTGAAAACACAAGTAAACCGCTGCTCTCCCCTACGCTCTTTACACAAAAAATTTTTCCGCATGTAAAACAAAACAGACCATTGTTTTTTATCCTTATCGATAACATGAGATATGACCAGTGGAAGACTATTTCAGCGGAATTATCCGGTATGTACAGGATTATTGAAGAAGACTTGTATTTCAGCATTTTGCCAACTGCAACACAATTCGGCAGGAATTCAATGTTCGCCGGATTGATGCCGTCTGCAATTGCAGAACTTATGCCCGAATTATGGATAAATGATGATGAGGAAGCGGGTAAAAATAATTTTGAAGAAGAATTGTTTAAGAACCAGTTGACCCGTAAAGGGCTGAAATACAAATGGTCATATAACAAAATCAGTAGCGGTCTTGAAGGCAAAAAAGTAAATGAAAAAGTAAGATCGATGCTCGAAAATGACATCAACATCCTGGTATTCAATTTTGTTGATATGCTCTCACATGCAAGAACCGAAATAAGTATGATCCGCGATCTAGCTAATGATGAGCCTGCGTACAGGAGCCTGACACGTTCATGGTTTATGCATTCTTCTTTGTTCGAATTGCTCAAAACACTAGCTTCACATCCGGTAAAGGTTATTTTCAGCACTGATCACGGGACAATAAGAGTACAGAATCCGATTAAAATAATAGGCGACAGGAAAACATCCGCCAATCTCAGGTACAAGATGGGCAGAAACCTGGATTACGACCCAAAGAAAGTTTTTGAATTGACCAATCCGGAAAAAGCTATGCTGCCAAAGACCAATTTAAGTTCGAGATACATCTTTGCTCTTAACCAGGACTTTCTTGTATACCAGAACAATTACAACTATTACGCAGGTTATTACAAGGACACTTTTCAGCATGGAGGAATTTCGATGCAGGAGATTATGATACCGGTTGTATTACTGGAACCTGTATAATAAATTGCTTAATGGGAAAAGTATTTTCTTATTAACAACTATGGAAATCATTATAAAAGATAAAAGACATTTATCTGTTGCTGCCAGGCAACTCCTGAAACATGCCGGAGAAAAGAAACTATTTGCTTTTTACGGATCCATGGGTGCCGGCAAAACCACAATTATCAAAGCAGTATGTGAACTCCTTGGAGCCGTCGATATAATCAGCAGCCCGACATTTACCCTGGTAAATGAATACAGGACTTCAGGAGGAGAAACTTTGTATCATATCGATTTCTACAGAATTAAAAAACAGGAAGAGGTGTATGATTTTGGCATTGAGGAGTACCTGACCGGCGATTCATATTGCTTTATGGAGTGGCCGGAACTTATTGAAGAAATACTCCCCCCAGAGACAGTAATTGTCAGAATTTCAGTTAATGAAAATGAACAGAGAACCCTTTCAATATCAAAATAATATCTGATTTTGCTCTCTATTCCAAATTATTTACCTTTGAAGAAATAACTTCCCCACAATGATGAACGAGAAAGGCAAGAGCGGAAAAGTCAGTTTTGAAAATACTGTTTTTATGCCAAAAGAGGAACACCTTGAGACTGTTGTCAAGAACCGCAAAATCTCAATTGGTATTCCCTGCGACAAAAAAGATGATGAGAAAAGAGTGGCGCTGACACCTGAGGCAGTAAGTCTGCTTGTTGAAAGTGACAATGAAGTCATTATTCAGAAAGGTGCCGGCCTTGGAGCCAATTATACTGATAAGGATTACAGTGAGAATGGGGCTATAATAAGTGACTCCCCTGCTAGAGTATACAGTTCCGATGTTGTAATAAAGGTTGCCCCTTTTTCAGAGAAAGAGACTGAATATCTTAAAGGCAATCAGGTTATTTTATCATACCTTAATGTTCTTAAGCTAAGTGAAGAAACCCTTGGAAAGCTCATCAGGAAAAAAGTAACTGCTATTGCATTTGAGAAGATCCGCGACAGTAACGGGCAAATGCCTGTGATTGAATCTATGAGTGAAATTTCCGGGATAACTTCTCTTCTCATTGCATCGGAATATCTGAGTAACATGCACGGAGGCAAGGGGGTGATGCTTGGAGGAATTACTGGTGTAACTCCGACAGAGGTCGTAATTTTAGGTGCAAATACTGCCGGAGAATATGCCGCAAGAGCAGCTATCGGACTTGGATCAACCGTTAAAATATTCGACAATTCCCTCCCCCGGCTAAGAAGATTTCAGAATCTGCTTGGGCAACGTCTGCAGACTTCAGTATTCCATCCTCAGGTTCTGAAGAAAGCTCTTAAATCTGCCGATGTACTTATAGGTGCAATTGAACTCGAGGATCTCAGACCAACATATTACATATCAGAAGATATGGTGCGGAATATGAAAAAAGGAGCAGTAATTATCGACTTGAGTATTGACCGTGGAGGCTGCATTGAAACAACTGAATGCCGTGCAATGAAAGATCCTGTTTACGAGAAACATGGTGTGGTCCATTTTTCTGCATGGAATCTTCCTTCGCGTGTTTCACGCACAGCTTCCATAGCACTCAGCAATATATTCAATCCGCTGCTTCAGAGAATGGCCGATGCAGGAGGAATTACCCAGCTACTGAAGAATGATCAGGGTGTGCGGAACGGCGCCTATTTGTATAATGGCATGCTCACAAATGAAACATTGGGCCAGAAGTTCGGAATAATATCTAAAGATCTTAACCTCTTGATATCCGCATTTTGATTATCAGATATATGAAAGAATGGCCCTGGCGCTATTGACCTCAATCTTTGCCTGCTTCCCGATATAGAATGCCCTGTTATCGGCAACATGACCAGCAGGAAAACTAAAAAAGACAGGGTAATTATACTCACTGACAATATCCAGAATAGTCTTTTCAATACTCTTTCCCCAGGGTATCTTCGATTCTGCAATCTCATTCATTCCACCTACAACCAATGCAGCCAATCCATCAAGTTTACCTGCCAGCTTCAGGGAGGTCAACATCCTGTCAACATGGTAATAACACTCTCCCACCTCTTCAATAAACAATATCTTTCCCCGGGTTAATGGTTCTGCCCTAGTTCCCATAAGACTATAAATAAGTGAAAGATTTCCTCCCGTCAGTTCTCCGGAAACGTCCCCGGTCCTAAAAAAGTTTCCTTGCCATTCAAGTGGCAGGAAATCACCGAATAATGCCTGTTTTAAAGAACTGAATGTATCTCTGGTCTTTACAGTATTATTAAAATTTACAGGCATTTCACCATGGATCGATATTACTCCGCATACATCATTTAACCAGGTATGCAGGATAGTTATATCGCTGAATCCCGAGTACCATTTCGGGTTTTTACTTAAAGTTGAAAAGTCAACTCCTTTGATAATTCTCAAAAGTCCGTAACCTCCTCTTGAACAGAATACCGCCTTAATATCAGGATCATTTGTCATCTCCTGGAGATCGTTTAACCGTTCTTCATCATTCCCGGCAAAAGGGCCATTCCTTTTCGCCGCATTTTTCCCGGAACGAACTTTCAGGCCCCACTTTTCAAGAAATGCTACAGCTTCAATTAATAAGTCTTCTTCTATATAAGACGAAGGAGAAATTATTGCCACTTCATCTCCGGGTTTCAGAAAAGGGGGTTGTATCTTTCTTGCATTCATATTCACAGTAATTACAGGTAAAAGTAATTGTTATTGTTTCCTTATGCAAAGTGTAATTCAACTAAAAAACACAATATTTTCTCCCCCTCCGGGGAGATGCCGTTCGCCTGCTGGCGGAGCAGAGGGGTTGTGGGTAAAAAAAGAAACTTAAATTTATTATCTTTGTTCGATTTGTAAAAAAGGCTAAAACATCATTATCAATATCATGAAGAATTTCAAAAGATATCTTGTTACCTCAGCACTTCCATACGCTAATGGCCCGATACATATCGGTCACCTGGCAGGGGTTTATGTACCATCAGATATTTACACGAGATATCTGAGAATGAAAGGAGTGGACGTGATATCTATTTGCGGATCTGACGAACATGGTGTTCCGATCACTCTTAAGGCCCGTAAAGAGGGAGTATCACCCCAGACGATTGTTGACAGATATCATACACTGAATAAAAAGGCATTTGAGGATTTTGGAATTGCTTTCGATATTTATTCACGCACATCTAATAAAGTACATTTCGATACAGCATCGGGCTTTTTCAGGACGCTCTATGAAAAAGGTGAATTCACCGAAAAGACATCTGACCAGTATTATGATGAGGAGGCAGGATGTTTCCTGGCCGACAGGTATATAATCGGGACATGTCCGCATTGCGGAAATGAAAATGCCTATGGTGACCAGTGTGAAAAATGCGGTACTTCATTAAGCCCTAATGAACTTATAAATCCTCACTCCACCGTTAGTGGCAGTAAACCGGTATTGCGTGAGACACTTCACTGGTATCTGCCTCTGGACAAATATGAACCATGGCTTAAAAAATGGATTCTCGAAGATCATAAGGAGTGGAAAGCAAATGTATATGGACAGTGTAAATCGTGGCTTGATCAGGGTTTACAGCCCAGGGCAGTCAGTCGCGATCTTGACTGGGGAGTTCCTGTACCTGTTGAGGGGGCCAATGGTAAAGTTCTTTATGTATGGTTTGACGCCCCTATCGGATATATATCTGCTACAAAAGAACTTACTCCCGATTGGGAAAAATACTGGAAAGATAAAGAGACCAAAATGATTCATTTCATAGGTAAAGACAATATTGTTTTCCACTGTATCATCTTCCCGGCGATGCTAAATGCCGAGGGCAGTTACATCCTTCCCGAAAATGTTCCGGCAAATGAATTTCTGAACCTTGAAAACGACAAGATATCAACCTCAAGGAACTGGGCAGTATGGCTTCACGAATACCTCGAAGATTTTCCGGGGAAACAGGATGTTCTGAGATATTCGCTTTGTGCCAATGCACCTGAGACAAAAGATAATGATTTCACCTGGAAGGATTTTCAGGCACGAAACAATAACGAACTGGTAGCCATTCTGGGAAATTTCGTCAACCGGACACTTGTGCTTACCAACAATTATTATGACGGGAAAATTCCTGAGAGAGGTAAAACTGATTCAAACGATGACTATGTTTTGAATGAGATAACGCGCTTTAAGGAAAATGTAGAAACCAGTATTGAAACATTCCGGTTCAGGGAAGCTCTCAAGGAGGCGATGAATCTGGCACGACTCGGCAATAAGTATCTGGCAGATGCAGAACCATGGAAGGTTATCAAAACCGATCCGGAACGTGTAAAAACAATTATGAATATAGCCCTGCAGATAACTGCAAATCTTACAATTGTATGCGAACCTTTTTTGCCTTTCTCAATGGAAAAATTACGGGGTTGGATCAATTTCAGGGATTTGAAATGGGAAAATGGCGGCAAGTCAGATCTGCTTTCTCCGGGTCATGTTATTAACAGACCGGGATTGCTCTTTGAAAAGATTGAGGATGAAGAGATCACACGGCAGATAGATAAGCTTCTGGCAACAAAAAAAGCAAATGAGGCAGCGGGCGCAAAAACCACACCGGGAAAAGAACCTGTAACTTTTGATGATTTTACCAAAATTGATATCAGAACTGCTACTATTCTTGAAGCTGAAAAAGTACCTAAAACAACTAAACTGCTTAAACTCAAGATTGATACTGGCATCGACATCCGCACTATTGTATCTGGTATTGCAGAATACTATGAACCGGAAGCCATCATAGGTAAGCAAATATCTATTGTGTCGAATCTTGAACCCCGGAAGATTAAAGGTATTGAATCGAAAGGTATGATCCTTATGGCTGAAGATCAAAACGGGAAATTAGTCATGGTTACTCCTGCAGATAAAGTGAGTAACGGGAGTATGATAAAATAATTATTTCTTCCGTGAAACCCAGGTCCCCGGGAATTTTTTTGCGATGCTGTCTTTTTTGGTAACAGCGGTACTCAGATCCTTACATGTTATTGCACATACCCTGTAGAAACCGTTACGCATAGGAACAATCTCAGGTATAAAACCTTCCTCTTTCAACATATTTACCTGTGAAACAGCATTCTCTTCTGATTTGAAACTCCCTGTTATCACAACATAAGTATTTGTTTCCGAAGCCACAGGTACTGCAACTTCAGGAGCAGAATTCTCGTCAGAGATTGGTTTTGCTTTTTCTTCAACCTTTGATGATTCAATGATACTACCCTCGTCAACAGCTTTTTTATTATTTTCAAATTCAGCTGTTACAAGTGGATTCATGGTTGTTGCTTCTACCTTTGCTTTGAACAGATCTGTCTTCAATGGAACCACAACAATAAGGGAAAGAAGAGGAATGATTACTGCTGCCCTCCAAAGTATTTTTCTTATTGATGCCCTTTTTACAGGATCTTTTTCTGTATACCTGATGATCCGTTTTCTTACATCATATCCTTCAAGAGGCAGACATTGAAAAGATTCAAGTCCGTAAGAATCAAGATGATAATTTGCTCTCTTATCAGGTTCAAACTGAATATTACCTTCATTATTGTTGATGAAGCTCCCGATATTCTCAAAAACAACCTTTTCTCCTTTTTCAAGTTTTCTTCGTATTTCAGAAACGAATTCTTCGACCAGACTTCTGGCATCGCCATAATTAATCTGGGATGAAATGGAGATTCTCCCTACCAGAAGGCCGTCATTATGATTCAGATTTCTGTTAAAAGATATCTGCTTTACAGGGGGATAGAATGTGTCGGTACTTCTGTCAATTTTGGCAGGTGTATAGTTTCCTATGAAGCCACCAAATCCAGGTACAATAACACAATCGTGCCCGAATAATAATTCCCTGATAAAAGCTGTTACGTCCACCTTGAAATATTCTTTTGATCAATACAAATTTAAGAAAATAAAGTTAAATACAATAAATATTCAGGACCAGTTGTAAAACCCCTCTGTCTCCGCCAGCTGGCGGACGGGACATCTCCCCCAAGGGGGCGATAAAACTCTGACATTTAGATAGATTTTACTAAACCAGTGAGTATTTTTACCCCCTTGGGGAGGGCTGAGCATTAATAAACAGCCCAATGGTCTGTTTTAGCGAGGAGCCTGACTGCAGGGTTGGTATAAAGGGGGTATCTGTCGCTGAAATTAAGCCAACTTCCGGGGATTTTAGGGTGTAAGTCTACAAAAAATATTATCTTCGTATTTCAAAATTTTAGCAGGAGATGAGAGTGATACAAATGGTTGACCTTGGCGCCCAGTATGAGAAAATCGGATTGGAAATTGACAATGCAATAAAAGCTGTTCTTGTATCAACAGCATTTATTAAAGGTCCTGATGTTAATTTATTTGAAGAAGAGCTTCAGGAATATATGGGTGTAAAACATGTTGTGTCGTGTGCAAACGGAACCGATGCACTTTATCTGGCTATGATGGTTCTCGGACTGAAACCGGGAGATGAGGTAATTACAACAAATTTCACTTTTATTGCAACAGTTGAGGTTATAGCTTTGCTTAGTCTCAAATTGGTTATCGTAGATCCTGAACCAGGAAGTTTTAATATCTCTGTTGAAGCTGTCCGAAAATCTATCACTCCTCAAACAAAAGCCATTGTCCCGGTCCATTTATTTGGACAATGTGCTGACATGGAGAGCATTATGGAGCTTGCTAAAAAACATGATCTTTTTGTTATTGAAGATGCCGCACAGTCAACCGGTGCTGATTATCTCTTTAAAAACGGAACCACAAAAAAAGCAGGGACAATCGGGCATATTGGAACAACATCTTTTTTCCCATCCAAAAACCTGGGATGTTACGGGGATGGAGGTGCACTCTATACAAACAATGATACCTATGCCAGGAAGCTGAGAAGTATCGCCAACCATGGAATGAGGGTCAGGTATCATTATGATGATATTGGTGTTAATTCCAGATTGGATACAATTCAGGCTGCTATCCTCAGAGTCAAGCTAAAACATCTTTCGAAATTCAATGCTGCACGAAAAGCTGTTGCTGAAAGGTACGATGAAGCGTTTGCAGGATGTAATTCAATAATCATTCCGGAAAGAGTAAATTATTCTACTCATATTTTTCATCAATACACTCTCAGGGTAAGAAACGGGAAAAGAGATGAACTGAAGAAATTTCTTGAGTCAAAGAAGATCCCGTCAATGGTATATTACCCTGGTCCTCTTCATATGCAGCAAGCTTATGGATATCTGGGTTATAAAGAGAACGATTTCCCGGTTTCAACAACTCTGTGCAAAGAGGTTTTGTCTTTGCCGATGCATCCGGAGATGGAACCTGATCAGCTTGATTATATTGTACATAACGTATTAGAATTCTTCAATAAATAATTATTATGGAGAAGGAATATTTTGCCCACGAAACAGCTGTCATAGATGTCGGCTGCAAGATTGGAAAAGGAACAAAAATATGGCATTTCAGCCATATAATGACAGGTTCGGAAATCGGTGAAAACTGCAATATAGGCCAGAATGTTGTCATATCACCGGGTGTAAAACTAGGAAAGAATGTAAAAGTTCAGAATAATGTATCAATCTATACCGGAGTCATTTGTGAAGATGATGTCTTCCTGGGGCCATCTATGGTGTTTACCAATGTCATCAATCCCCGAAGTGCAATTGTGCGAAAAGACAGCTACTTCACCACAATAGTTGAAAAGGGCGCCTCAATAGGAGCCAACTCTACGATTGTCTGTGGAAATAAAATCGGGACTTATTCATTTATTGGAGCAGGAGCAGTTGTTACAAAAGATGTTAAACCTTATGCCCTGGTTGTTGGTAACCCTGCCAGACAGACCGGGTGGATGAGTGAATACGGGCATAAACTTATTTTTGACAATACCGGATTTGCCTCCTGCCATGAAAGCGGAGAGAGATACAAGATTGAGAATGGTAAAGTTTCTAAAATAATTTAGTATTTTTATGCAGCTTTATAAAATGATTGAATGACAGAGTCTCCAAAAAATTTCGGGATAATAGGTGTTGCAGGGTATATAGCTGTCAGACATCTTCATGCAATAAAGGAAACGGGCAACAACCTCCTTGCCAGCCTTGACAAGTTTGATAGCGTCGGACGAATCGATAATTATTTTCCTGAAAGTGATTTTTTTGTGGAGTTTGAACGGTTTGACAGACATTTTGATAAACTTAAACGAACAGGAACTAAAATTGATTATGTAAGTATCTGTTCTCCGAATTACCTTCATGATTCTCATATACGGTTTGCACTGCGCCATCAGGCTGAGGCAATCTGTGAAAAACCAATTGTCCTCAATCCATGGAATATAGATGCATTGCAAGAAATTGAAAATGAGACTGGTCGTAAAATCTATACTGTCCTTCAACTTCGTCTTCATCCAAAAATATTGGAACTGAGGGAGAAGATCAGGAATGGACCGAAAGGTAAGATTTATGATATTGACATGACATATGTAACCAGCCGGGGAAACTGGTATTCAATTTCATGGAAAGGAGATATTCAGAAATCAGGTGGAGTGGCAACCAATATTGGTATTCACTTTTTCGATATGCTTAGTTGGATCTTTGGCAATACAAAGAAAAATATTGTTCATCACTTGGAACCACATAAAGCTGCCGGATATCTCGATCTTGAACATGCACGGGTAAGATGGTTCCTCAGCCTCGATTATAATGATATTCCTGATTCAGCTAAGGAGTCCGGAAGGAGGATCTACAGGTCTATCACTGTAGATGGTGAGGAGATAGAATTTAGTGAAGGATTTGCCGACTTGCATACATTGACATACAAAGAAATACTAACTGGCAAGGGATTCGGCCTAAAAGAAGCGCGTCAGTCAGTAGAGATTGCTTACACAATCAGAAATTCTAAACCTATAGGACTTAAAGGAGACTATCATCCAATTTTAAAAACAAAATAATATTATGTACAGTAAACTTATTAATAAAGAGACAAAACTATCTGTCATCGGCCTTGGGTATGTTGGTTTACCAATCGCTCTTGAATTTGCAAAACAGATCAGTGTCGTAGGCTTTGATATCAAACCCGAAAGAGTTGCCTTGATGAAAAAGGGTATTGATCCCAGTAATGAACTCACCTCTGATGCATTTAAGAATACTGATATTGTTCTTACAAGCGATCCTTCAGAGCTAAAAACTGCTTCATTTCATATTATTGCAGTTCCTACCCCTACCACCAAGACCCATCTTCCGGATCTGACACCTGTTCTTAAAGCATCCGAAACTGTTGGCAAAATTTTAAAAAAGGGTGATTATGTAGTATATGAATCAACAGTATACCCGGGATGTACTGAAGACGATTGTATTCCTGTACTGGAAAGGTATTCTGAATTAAAATGCGGTACTGACTTTAAGGTTGGTTTCTCACCTGAGAGGATAAATCCGGGCGATAATAATCACACTCTTACCAAAATTGTAAAAGTGACAAGCGGCTGTGATGCCGAATCTGCTGAAAATATAGCAAAAACTTATGAACTGATAATTAAAGCAGGTGTTCACCGGGCAAGCTCAATTAAGGTTGCAGAGTCAGCTAAGATCATAGAAAATACCCAGCGTGATATTAATATCGCATTTATGAATGAACTGTCAATTATCTTCAATAGGCTGGGGGTCAACACATTTGAAGTACTAGAAGCAGCTGGAACAAAATGGAACTTCCTTAAATTTTATCCGGGTCTGGTCGGCGGACATTGTATCGGCGTAGATCCCTATTATCTCTCATTTAAAGCAAAGGCCCTGGGATATCACCCCCAGATGATTGATTCGGGAAGGTTCATCAATGATAGTATGGGTGGATATATAGGAAAACAGACCGTCAAAAAAATAATAGCCGCAGGAAAGAATCTTAAGGGTTCCCGTGTTCTGATAATGGGCATTACCTTTAAAGAAGATGTTACTGACATTCGTAATTCAAAGGTCATGGATATTATCAATGAACTTGATGATTTCGGAATATCTGTTGATGTTATCGACCCTGGAGCCGGAACACATGAAGTTAAAGAAGAGTATCAGATTGACCTGAAAGAAAAACCTTCGGGAAAATACGATGCTGTAATACTGGCTGTATGTCATAAAGAATATTTAAAATTGGATGAATCATTTTTTGCTCCTTTATTAAATAATGATGGAATAGTCGTTGATGTTAAAGGGATCCTTCGGGGAAAAATTAAAAATCATACCTACTGGAGCCTATAAATGAAAAAGAAAATCCTGGTAACCGGAGGAACCGGATATATCGGTTCGCATACATCTGTTGAACTTATTAAAGAGGGATTCGATGTCATAATAGTCGACAACCTGTACAACTCTGAAGCAAATGTGGTCGATAAGATTCAAATGATAACTGGAGTAAAACCTTATCTGGAAGTACTCGACCTGTGCGACCAGGTTAAACTTGACAGTTTCATTCAGAGAAACAGAGACATCTCGGCTATCATCCACTTTGCCGCATATAAAGCTGTGGGTGAGTCAGTTAATAAGCCATTGGAGTATTACCGGAATAATCTTTTCTCCCTGGTTAATCTCCTTGATATAATGAAACGGTATGGAATCCCCGATCTGGTATTCTCATCCTCCTGTACTGTATACGGACAACCTGAAAAGCTTCCCGTAACAGAGGATGCTCCACTCCAACCGGCCACTTCGCCTTACGGTAATACAAAACAAATAGGCGAATCCATAATAAGGGATACAACTTTTTCCGATAAAAAAATTAGAGCTATCTCATTAAGGTACTTTAATCCCATCGGGGCACATCCATCGGCGCTTATCGGAGAATTGCCAAGAGGGGTTCCGGAAAATCTGGTACCCTATATTACCCAGACAGGTTACGGTTTAAGAGAAGAGCTTAAAGTTTTCGGAGATGATTATGACACACCCGACGGATCATGCTTAAGGGATTACCTTCATGTTGTCGATCTTGCAAAAGCTCACGTCGTTGCTATCAAGAGACTTACTGAAGATAGAATCAAGACAAATTATGAGGTCTTTAACCTTGGTACCGGTAATGGAGTTTCAGTTCTTGAGGCAATAAAATCATTCGAGCGTGTTTCGGGAATTAAATTGAATTATAAGGTTGTAGGCAGAAGAGCAGGAGATATTGAAAAGATATGGGCCGATCCATCGTATGCAAATAAAGAACTGGGCTGGAAAACTTTAAGTTCTCTGGATGAGGCAATGAAAACTGCGTGGGACTGGGAAAAAACCATAAGGAATAATAAGTTATGATTATGAAACGAACAATTCTCATAACCGGAGGTGCGGGTTTTATTGGTTCTCACGTAGTCAGAAGATTCGTTGGCAAATATCCTGATTACCTTATTGTTAATGCCGATAAGCTAACCTATGCAGGCAATCTGGAAAATCTTTCTGACGTTGAAAAAGAAAAGAATTACAGGTTTGAAAAAACTGATATTGTTGAAAAACAATCTGTGCTGGATCTGTTCAAAAAGTACAATTTTGACGGGGTAATCCATCTTGCAGCCGAATCGCATGTCGACCGTTCAATAACTGGTCCGGATGAATTTGTTTTTACTAATATTATCGGAACTCTTAATCTGCTTAATGCGGCTCTCAACAGCTGGAAAAATGCATTCGAAGGAAAACTTTTCTATCATATTTCAACTGATGAGGTTTATGGTTCGCTTGGAAAAGAAGGTCTCTTCACAGAAGAGACTGCATACGATCCCAAGAGTCCGTATTCCGCGTCAAAGGCAAGCTCCGACCACCTGGTAAGAGCCTATAACCATACATTCGGAGTACCAGTTGTGATCTCCAATTGCTCAAATAACTACGGGCCAAACCAGTTCCCCGAAAAGCTCATACCTCTTGCAATAAACAATATTAAAAATAACAAGCCGATCCCGGTTTACGGGAAAGGAGAGAATATCCGTGACTGGTTATATGTTGCGGATCATGCTTCTGCAATTGATCTTATTTATCATAGAGGAAAGGTTGGGGAAACCTATAATATCGGGGGAAATAATGAATGGAAAAACCTTGATCTGATACTTCTTCTCTGCAGGATAATGGATAAGAAACTTAACCGTGCACCGGGAACTTCAGAAAAACTTATAGCTTATGTAAAAGACAGACCCGGTCATGATCTGAGGTATGCAATTGATTCTTCAAAATTACAGAAAGAACTCGGGTGGTCCCCAATACCGGAATTTGCTTACGGCCTTGAAAAAACAGTTGAATGGTATCTCTCAAATACCAAATGGCTCGAAAGGGTATTATCAGGAGATTACAGCAAATATTACGACTCAATGTATTCTGGCAGATAACCTCTTAAATTACAGGATATTTTTCATCCGATTTATTAACTCGTCTCCAAGAGTTGCTTTTTGACTGATATGATCCTGTATTGCTGCCACTACACTATTTGATTCAAACTCCCCTCTTACTTGCTCAAAATCGAGTTTTTTTTCTTCAGCTCCTCCATCAATACCAAAGCCGGTCATAGATGAAAGGGTAAATTCCTTCCTGGCGTCCTCATAAAGAAGGTTATCCAGGTCTATAACACTCTTTTTCCATTTTTCAACAATACTTACTATATCTCCAGCGATAAGTTTATTAACAGATATTCCAACTTCTTCTTCTATCCTTTCGCAGGCCCATGTCCATTCCCAGTCGTAATATGAATCGTGTAATCCAATAAATGATTTTGCAAGTATTTCTAATGAATCAACCTTTCCTGATTCAACATCATCCAAAAGCTTTTCAATCTCTTTTTTGGGGGCTATCAATCCTGCCAGATCAATCCATTCTCCTCTTCCCTGAGGCTTGTTGGGTGCAAGCCTGAGCTGAAGCTCCTTATTGGTTTTGAATTTCCTGTTTTCAAGCCGTTTTATTAATGAGTTTCCCAGGAATTTATTGATGCCGGTCTGATAGAGTTCTATTCCGCGATCAAGAGATGTTCCCGATATCTTCATGTTTTTGTAAATAAATGACGAAGTTCCCGGAGGGGACCCTGCCCTCAGGTTTCTCAAAATTTCCCTTCCTTCAAACATTTTGCGGATTGTATAAGGACTCAGAAGATTAAAGTTTACCTGATCTATCATCGAAGCATCTTTCCTCCTGTCACGGAGAGGCCATTTCTGAGCATCTCTTATCGTACCGACGCTTCTGAGATTAATTCCGGGAACAAGTATACTCTCATCGTTACTCTCAATAAGATATGAAAAAGGGAGAGAGGAGGTATCAAGATTCTTATAATGACGACCCATTATAAGTGTATAAGGACCGATACGGGCAGGCCATAGAAGATATGAGTCACTTGTTGTTTTGGAGCCACGTTCCATTATTCCCTGATGAATGGGGCCCAGTTTATACATATGGTTACTCTGGTTTGAGCCGCTACCTGCGTTCATAAATGAAAAGATCCCTGCTATAAGCAGTGTTGATTTGTGGTGTGTAACCGTATAAGGCCCGGCAAATATTGAGCATGCCTCTCCATGATATCCACCACAGTTGGCGAAGAATAAAGAGTTTTCTGCTGAATAGTGTTTTGCGAGTGTACAGCTCTGCCCTATAAAACACTTATCAACCAGGGTCGATTCCGTGACTATTGATCCTGAACAGACAATGAAATGTTCCATAATCACTCCCGGTCCTATAAATACAGGATCTGCCGCAGAACTGTTTACCGATCCCTCATTAAGTGTGATTGAGCCCTCAATATGACTGAAGGGGCCAAATTTTACATTACGGATATTACTGCAATTGAAGATTCTGGAGCTGTGTCCTATAGTTCCTGTTCCGGATGAATTAGTCAGAGAATAATCATCAACCATCTTCTCAATTATTCTTACAGCATCGCTGCGGTGCCGGTAGAGCGCAATAATGTATGCCTCATGCGCAGAAAGCCTGTCCCACATTTTAACTGACCTTCCTCCGGTTTCATTCAGGACATTAACCGGGGTTCCGTTGCCAAAAGTCGAAATGCCTTCGGTACGTATTTTACCACAGTTCTTTATAACAACCTTATCTTCAATATTATAATTTGCTATATAATCGCCAATATTATTAATTATAACATTTGATCCGATAGTGCAGTTATGCAGTCTGGCATTCAGTATTCCGCTTGGAATGCTGATACCGGATTCATCAATAAAGGGTTCTTTGAAAACACCCAGGGTAATGTCACCTGAAAAAATAACATTAAAGCAGGATGAGGGATCAAAACCTTCTTTGACTGTGATTCTACTCCAGTCATCACAACTGCAACCGTTACGTTTTAAGGCTTTAACTTCGTGGATAGCCAGATTCCGATATAAATCAGTCAGGGCCATAGTTCTTCCGGGGATTTTTGACCCCCTTTCCTATCCCGCCTTGCGGGAGGATTTGATTTGCTCCTTCCCCTCCTGGGGGAAGTCCCGATAGCTATCGGGAGGTAAGGGGGTAAATATGCGGAAATAATAATCAAGTGCTTTTTATTCGACAGTTACCGATTTGGCCAGGTTCCTGGGCTGATCAACATTGCATCCTCTTAATACAGCAATATGATATGATAAGAGCTGAAGAGGGATTACTGCAAGTAAACAGGAAAAGACCGGAAGAGTTTCAGGAACTTCAAGAACATAGTCAGCCATTTGACTGATTATCTGATCACCTTCAGTGACAATAGCAACCACTTTCCCTTTTCTTGCTTTAATTTCCTGAATGTTACTGACAATCTTTTCATATGTATCATCCTTTGTTGCAACAACAACAACAGGCATATTCTCATCTATAAGAGCAATCGGACCATGCTTCATTTCAGCTGCAGGATAACCTTCGGCGTGGATATAAGAAATCTCCTTCAGTTTAAGAGCTCCTTCCAGAGCGACCGGGAAGAGATAACCTCTTCCGAGGTAAAGGGCATTATGAGTATTCTGAAAAACTTTTGCAAGTTCAAAGGTCTGGTCGTTTATCTTAAGAGCTCTTTCAATCTTTACAGGTATTGAAGCCAGTTCTGTTATCAATTCTTTGTAAAAGGAGTCGGAGAGAATTCCCTTCTTATGCCCAATTTCAAATGCCATCATTGCCAGAACTGTAACTTGTGTAGTAAATGCTTTTGTTGATGCTACACCGATCTCAGGACCAGCATGTGTATAAACACCTGCATCTGTTTCGCGCGGAATACTGCTGCCGACAACATTACAGATACCAATGACTTTTGCCCCTTTCTCCCTTGCAAGTTTTATTGCCGCCAGGGTATCGGCTGTTTCACCACTCTGGCTTATGGCAATTACAATATCGCTTTTCTTTATAATCGGATTTCTATACCGGAATTCAGATGCATATTCAACCTCTACGGGAATCCTGGTATACTCTTCAAAAATATATTCTCCAACCAGTCCGGCATGCCACGATGTACCGCAGGCGATTATTATAATTCTTTCCGACTGGGCCAGTGTTTCAAGTACATCATGAAGACCTCCGAGCATTACTCCTGAATAATCGGGCAATACCCTTCCCCTGAAAGTATCATGAATTGCACGGGGCTGTTCAAAAATTTCCTTAAGCATAAAATGATCAAAACCCTCTTTATCAATCTCCCCTATTTTAAGATCAATCTCTTTTACTTCAGGCTGGATCTTTTCATTTCTGATTGATTTGAGGATCAGTTCATCTTTTTTAATAATTGCAATATCGTCATCATTCAGATAAATAACCCTCTGTGTAAACTCAACAATAGGTGTTGCATCTGATGCAATAAAGTTTTCACCTTCTCCCACTCCTATAACAAGAGGGCTTCCCTTCTTGGCAGCAAATAATTTATCGAGCTCCTTTGTGCAGATTATCACCAATCCATATGTTCCTTCAACCCTGTTAAGAGCCAGTGTAATAGCCTGTTCAGCAGTGAGATCACCCTCAAGATACATATGCTCAATAAGATTGGCAAGGACTTCCGTATCTGTCTGGCTTGAAAATTTCACTCCCCTGCTCTCAAGGTGTTTTTTCAAACGGGCATAATTTTCAATTATTCCATTATGAACCACTATGAAGTTACCTTTATATGAAACCTGGGGATGTGCATTCAATTCGTTAGGTTCGCCGTGGGTGGCCCACCTTGTATGACCCATCCCTGTTGTACCATTAAAGCTGGATTTATTTGCGATCTCCTCAAGATCTTTTACTCTGCCAGCGCATTTAAAGATCCTGGCCTCCCCGTTTACCAGGGCCATCCCGGCAGAATCATATCCACGATACTCAAGCCTTTTGAGACCATTAATTATTATTTCCCGGGCTGGTTTTGATCCAATATAACCAACAATTCCACACATATGATAATGTTTTAGTATTTAGTACGAAAGTAATGATTTTGGTTCACAAAATCTAGAACTTGGTGTAGGTAAATTCAAATTTAATAGGAGTTTTGCTTTTATTCGCCTTCAGGATGACATTATTAGTTCCTGACAATTCAAAAATATCCAACTCCGGTTCAACTGTATTAGTAGCATCTTTCAGATATGATTGAACAAAAGCCGGTATGTTGAAATTATATACCCTGGCTGTTGTATCAAGCTTCCCGTCAAAGAAAGTTTGGTTAGTCGATTCTATATTCCAGTCGGGAACAACAAATTTGGATCCGCTTGAAGTTTTGTATTTGAGTATCAGTTGAGGCGGTACGGTGGTGGTCTTGTATTGATTACCGTTTAAATAGACCGGAACAACCAATCTGGCCTTATTGATTGCAATTTTATCAAATAAAGGATTGTTTTTAATATTTTTGAGGCCGGGTAAGGCTAATCTGGTGAATACTCCGTTAATAGACTGGATGTAGGTGAGAGTGTCCTTATATCCATCATTTATATGTTTAATCCTTTTATCCGGATCAGCTGTTAAATAATTATGTGAGAATCTGCTAAATGCCGCATTTCTGACCGCCGCATCCAGAACAAAGACGAATTCTTTCTGAACACCAAGATCGTCATGCATGAATATTACTAATGCATTCTCAGAAGCAGAATGAATTGTATTGGTAACCGGTGGCCCAAGATATAAAGAAACGAGCTGAGGATCTAAACTTGGCTTTATCTGAAAATAAAGACCTTTGAACCATGATCTGAAATCAGGATGGTCCGGTGAGTAGTGAACATAATCTTCATAATATAATTTGGCAGTGTCACGTGTAAGATAATTCCCGAATTCAACAGGCAAAGTTAAAGTAACGTCATTTATAGTATCGGCTTTAAGTAATGGCAGCTCAATCTCGGGAATATTATACAGTGTGACAGGCACCGGCCTGTTTGAATAATATACCGAATCGGGATAAATCATCTCCGATAATTCAGAGAGTTTTAATGTATGGGTTGATTTTGAACCTCCCTGGGATGTTAGCAGATGCAGATATAGCCTTACAGAATCTATCGCAAATGGCTTGCCGTCCCATCTGGCTTTAAGTCTGATCTGAGTTACAAATTCTGCAGTGGTAGTTCCGAAATATGGGTCAGAGATTTGCCCCAGGAAAGAAATTGAAGGATTGTCACTCCGTACCGAATCATCATACATTGTATAAGAGAACACACTTAACGTATCAATGACTTTCAGAGAGATAAAATCACCTTCAGGAAGAAGATCGGCTCCCATATTTAATATCTTTTTCTCACACGAACTGATAAGAAAAGCTATTAGCGCGATGAGTGTCAGCCGGAATATTTTAATGAGATGTTGAGAGACAGAAACAAATCTGTGAGTATGTTGGGAACTATTAAAATATCTTATCATAAAAATCATTATAGGCATCAATATATTCCGACTCATCCTTAAATTCGAGAACCGGTTTGTTAACAGTAAGAATGTATTTTTTCAATTCCTCGTTTATATCCTCACTTCCGATAATGATCCCGTCAGAATATTTGATTGCCAATTTCGATACATTAACAAAATCAGGGTTCTTAACCAACTTAAGGTTTTCCCCGTCTATTCCATCGAAACGCAGTTTATCGGCGAATGTTGATCTAAACGGAGTTTTAAAATCATTATTGTAAATGGAATAGATTATTTTGTAATTATGGAAAAGGGGGTCATCACTGTAAATACTCCTCAGATATACAGGTACCAGGGCTGACATCCATCCATGGCAATGCACAATATCCGGTGCCCACCGAAGTTTCTTTACGGTTTCAATGACGCCGCGGGCAAAAAACAATGCCCGTTCATCATTATCATCAAATTCCCGCCCTGCAGCGTCGCTGATTATATGTTTTCTCTGGAAATAATCGTCATTATCAATAAAATAGACCTGCATACGGGCCGATTGTATCGAAGCGACTTTAATTATAAGAGGATGATCAGTGTCATCGATAATCAGATTCATCCCCGAAAGCCGGATGACTTCATGAAGCTGATTTCTTCTTTCATTTATACAACCATATCTGGGCATGAAAGTACGGATCTCTTTTCCCCTTTCCTGAATGCCCTGTGGGAGAAATCTTCCGATCTTCGACAGTTTTGTCTCACCTAAGTATGGAGTGATCTCTTGTGAAATGAATAATACCTTCCTGCTTTCCATTTACCTCGCGGATATACCATTTCGATTTAAGGTGCAAAGATAGTAAAAATTAATAACATAATATAAATGCGGATATTCAGATATATCCTTTTAAATCATATCAGACATCGCTTTAAAATCAATTAATTAGTACTTCAATTCATAAAGCGACAGTTTAAAATATTTAATTTAAGTTTGTAAAAAAAATTACTATGAAAGTAATAAGTTCTGTAATTGAACTGCATAACTATTTGAAAAAAATGCATCTTGCTCCGGTAGGTTTTGTACCAACAATGGGAGCTCTTCATAAAGGGCATCTGTCATTGGTAGAATGCGCTGTAAAGCAATGTCCTGTCGTTGTTGTAAGCATTTTTGTAAACCCAACACAATTCAATGATAAAAATGATCTGAAGAATTATCCGAGGACACTTGACAGCGATCTTGAACTCCTTCAGAAAGCCATGCGGAAAACTGATCTTGTATTTACACCAACTGTTAAAGAAATATACCCTGAAGAAGATAAACGGGAATTCCATTTTGGGAACCTCGATAATGTTATGGAAGCCCTTCACCGTCCGGGCCATTTTAACGGGGTTGCTCAGGTTGTGAGCAGACTTTTTGAAATAGTAGAACCCGACATAGCTATTTTTGGCATGAAGGACTTTCAGCAGCTGGCCATTATCAGGGCCCTGGTAAAACAGACGGGTAATAAAGTGAGAATTATTGGCAGTCCAATCATACGAGAAAATGACGGATTGGCCATGAGCAGCCGGAACCGGCTCCTTTCTCCGGAAATCAGAAAAAATGCACCTGTTATCTATAAAACTATCTCTGCTGTAAATTCAATGATAAAAATAGATAATATCCCCGAAATCAAATCTTTCGTTGATAACAGTATAAACAATATTCCGGGATTCAATATTGAATATTTTGAGATTGTGGATGATACGGAATTGATCCCCGTAATTAAAAAAGAAGAAATGGTAAAAAATACCAGATATTTTGGATGCATTGCAGTAAAAACAGGAAATATTCGACTCATAGATAATATTGAAATTGGGTTGGTCTGAATCAAAAGGTTAATTACCTTTGCACCTTAAAATTAAGATCAACAAGATATCAAATCATGTTAATAGAAGTAATAAAATCGAAAATCCACAAGGTTACAATTACCGGGGCAAACCTGAATTATATCGGTAGTATTACAATTGATGAGGATCTGATAGATGCTGCAAACCTCATAGAAAATGAAAAGGTGTATGTACTGGATTTGAATAATGGCGAACGCCTGGAGACATATGTAATAAAAGGAATCCGCGGGTCGGGAGATATCTGTCTTAATGGTGCTGCCGCCAGAAAGGTTATTGTCGGTGATATAATCATAATTATGTCATTCGCCTTGCTCGATTTTGAGGAAGCAAAATCATTCAAACCCGTGATTATTTTCCCCGATACAAAAACCAATAAACTTATCTGAAGTTGAGAAAAGGTATTCTACAGACTCTGAAGTTTATAGCATTCCTCGCTGTCGGAATACTCCTGCTATGGTTCGCATTCCGCAAAGTTGATTTTTCAAAACTTGGGGCTGAATTGAAGCAAGCAAACTATTCCTGGCTATTGCTTTCTGTGCTCTTCGGATTGTTTGCCTTCGTTAGCCGGGCGCGAAGATGGGTACTACTGGTAAATCCTCTCGGCTTCAAGCCTTCAACAAGAAATGCTTTTTATTCCCTGATGACCGGTTACCTGGCAAATCTTGCTTTACCCAGAATCGGAGAAATTACGCGTTGTGTAGCATTGGGTAAAAAGGAAAAAATCCCTGTCGATCAGCTGATCGGGACTGTAGTGATTGAGCGTACCATAGATTTTCTTTCCCTGCTTGTAATAATGATTATCCTGATATTCACAAGTGGAAATCAGATAGGTCTGTTTCTCAAAGAAAGTATTCTTGTTCCAATACAGCAGAAAGTGTTTTCAATTTTTGGAAACACATGGATTCTTTGGGTAACTCTTTTTTTACTGGGAGCGCTGACTCTGTTTCTGATGATCCGGTACAAAAAAAGGCTGCGTAAGATCCGGTTTTTTTCAAAGATGTTCGACGTGGCAAGAGGTATTATAAACGGACTCAAGACAATTACCAATCTCAAAAGAAAATGGGAATTCATTTTCCATACTGTCTTCATCTGGATCAATTACGCCCTTATGACCTGGGTTGTGGTATTTTCCATTGAGAGCACATCGCATCTGACTTTCGGTAACAGTATTTTCATTCTCGTGATTGGAGGCCTGGCAATGTCGGCTCCGGTTCCGAGCGGACTCGGAGCGTTTCATTATTTCGTTTCACAAGGGCTCCTAATTGTTAACGGGATACCTGTAGAAGATGGACTGGCATATGCATTACTTGCTCATGAATCGCAACTGATCTTTATAGCAATTATCGGAGCAATATCTTTCTTCATCATATTCAGGAAAGAGAAAAAACCGGAGAATATTTAATCTGTAGAGACGCCCAAATTGGGCGTCTCTACTTGTCCTACCATGCAGGTGAGTTTTACAGAGTAAAACCGATAAGTTATTAAGTAAATTTCCCTAATTTTATGCCACCGTGTCAAAAAGGGTGTAACTAAATGGCAAAAAACAAAACAATATTCGTCTGTCAGAACTGCGGTGTAGAATCGGCTAAGTGGATCGGAAGATGCCCCTCCTGTAAAGAGTGGAACACCTACCATGAAGAGATCATTGCTCCTGTCTCTT
>Ga0209744_1000052_pt1 | contig 34016 bp, 25 predicted proteins | sample BarGraNGADG00311_2_FD_184494 | JGI IMG/M metagenome (GOLD analysis project Ga0209744, IMG submission 184494) | Arctic peat soil microbial communities from Barrow, Alaska - Barrow Graham LP Ref core NGADG0004-311 (SPAdes) (version 2) | ecosystem: Environmental > Terrestrial > Soil > Wetlands >... | reverse complement strand
ACGGCATCACGCTTACATATGTAGACGAAGGGTCTGGGGACCCTGTCGTTCTGCTGCACGGCTGGGGAGGCCAGGCAGTCAGCATGATGCCCCTCATCGTGGGACTGCGGGACAAGTACCGGGTTCTTGCTTTCGACCTTCCGGGTTTTGGTGGCAGCAGCCCTCCTCCGGTTCCCTGGGGCACGCTCGAATATGCCGCCTTCGTCGAGAGAGCGGTGGCGTCTCTGGGGATCACCCGCGCGACCTACATCGGACACTCGTTTGGCGGCCGTATCGCCATATGGTTGGCAGCGCAGGTGCCTGCAACCGTCCAGGCTCTCGTCCTTGTCGACGCCGCCGGCATCAGACCGCTGACAACGTTCAGACGGCGCATGCGGCAACTCTTCTACAAGACTGCCAGGACAGTCCTGCGTTGTCCGATTCTTGGGGCGCAGGGGCCCGTATTGCGGGAACGCCTTGCCATGCGGTTCGGAAGTGCCGACTACCGGGCGATGAACGGTGTGATGAGGGCGTCCATGGTGAGGACTGTCAATCTTGACCTTACGGCATGTTTGGGAACCATCAGCGCGCCGACGCTGCTTCTGTGGGGGGAAAAGGACACTGAAACGCCGATCGCGGATGGACGGAAGATGGAAGAGTTGATCAGGGGGTCACGACTTATCGCCATTGCAGGTGCGGGCCACTTCAGCTACCTTGACAGTCCGGCATTTGTGAACGCCGTGGTCAGCGCATTCCTCCATGGAACGCGAGAAGGAGCGGCAGGATGAGTGGTTCGGTTGCACTCCTTGCGGTCCTGGCCGCTGGTATTTCTCTCACTCTTAGCTTGGCAAGAGTCGTCTATCTTCTTCATATGCTGCAGCTCGAGGAATACGATACCCGAAGGTTCGTCCATTGGGTTGTCCTCCACGTCGACCGGCTGACCGCCAATCCCCTGCTTGACCTTCTTGGCCTCCTTGGGGTCGTCGCACTGTTCCTGCGCCTTGAATCGGCATCTTTGATTGTGATCGCCTGCAGCCTGTCGATAGTTATTGGCTTGGCAGGACTCCTTTGGGAACGTCGTCTCGGGACACGGAGTCCTGTGAAGAAGGCCCTGGTCATGACCCCCCGCGCGCGACGCCTGCTGGTCTGTACTGCAATCCTCAGTGTGGGGATCTGTCTGGTACCGCTTGTTGGAAAGGTACGACTCGCCCTCGCGATAGCCTGGCTTCTGCCAATGATGGCTCCGGTCGTTCTGGTTGCCAGCCGTACGATCATGGAACCCGTCGAGGCGTTGATACGGGACTGGTACGTGAGAGACGCCCGCCGGACCCTCGCCAGGTTTGCTCCGACTGTCGTCGGCATTACTGGAAGCTATGGCAAGACGAGTACCAAATTCTTCACGGCGCACCTGCTCGAGTCACGCTATCGTGTTTTGATGACGCCCGAGAGCTACAACACGGCCATGGGCATCTGTCGTGTCATTCGTGGGCAGCTCGGCCCAGAACACGAGGTATTCGTGGTGGAACTCGCCGAGAACGAGCAGGGTGGATTTGAGCATCTTCTCAGCTTGGTCCCCTGCAGCATCTCGATCGTGACATCAGTGGGTTTGCAGCACCTCGAGGAATTCGGTTCCGAGGCGGTTATCCGGAGCGTCATGAAGGGATTTGTCAGGATGCCAGGGAGTGGATCCACGGTTGTTCTGAACGGCGAGGACCCTGTTCTTGCCGACGTCGAGAGCGTGTACGGGAAGAAACTCTTGAGGGTGAGCGCAGGCGGATCGTTGTTATCTGACATACATGCTGAGAACATCCTGATGAATGCTGAGGGTCTGTCCTTCGATATCGCGACGAGTCAAGGTGAGCGATTCGCGTGCCATACGATGCTGCTTGGCCGGCACAATGTTGAGAACATCCTGCTAGCGGTTGCGGTGGCGCGTGAACTGGATGTGTCCTGGAACGCTATTCAGGATAGCGTCGCCACACTGCAGGCACCTCCTCATCGTTTGCAGATGATGGCCGGCGCCGGAGGCGTTCGCATCATCGATGATGCCTTCAACTCCAATCCTGCCGGGTTTGCCATGGCGATGGAGGTACTGGCCGCTTTTCCTTCGCGACGAGTCCTCGTCACCCCTGGGCTGGTGTCGCTAGGCAACGCGGAGGACGCCGAAAACATCGAGGCGGGCAGGCAGGCGGCTGGAGCGGCTGACACAGTGATCCTTGTCGGCCCGAAGAAGACTCGGCCGGTCCGCGAGGGGCTGCTGTCCGCTGGTTTCCCGAAGACGAGCATCCTCACGGCTCGTTCCCTTGAGGAGGTCACGGGGCTCATGCGAAGCCTGCTGACACCCGGTGACACAGTGATGTTTGAGAATGATCTCCCTGACACCTACAATGAGTGATGTCCGAGAGAGCGGTAGCCAGGAACGCGGGTGGTCGATCGCGGCGCATACGGGAGGCCTGAACCAGACACAGGCAGGTCGGCTTGTGAAATGCCGGCACTGGTGCCGCCCAATCGAGGCCTGCCGGCTGTCAACCTTGAAGTTTGGATGCTTCTGAGCACAATGGTAGCGCTTGCAGGCGAAAATCGGAATTGGAGGTGAGAGATGGGAATCAAATCTGACACCTGGATTGCGGCCCATGCATTGGCTGGCATGATCGAACCATTCGTATCAGAGTGTCCCAAGGGCGTCGTCTCATATGGCGTGTCGTCCTATGGATACGACATGCGTGTGGCGGACGAGTTCAAAGTCTTCACCAATGTCTTCAATGCCATTGTCGATCCAAAGGCATTCACCGGGCGAAGTTTCGTGGACATGAACGGTGACTCCTGCATCATCCCGCCGAACTCCTTCGCGCTCGCACGCAGTCTCGAGTACTTCCGGATTCCCCGGGATGTCTTGTGTCTTGTCATTGGCAAGAGCACATATGCTCGAGCGGGCATCATCGTCAACGTGACGCCGCTTGAGCCCGAATGGGAAGGCTTCGTGACCATCGAGATCAGCAACACGACGCCACTCCCCGTCAAGGTCTATGCCAACGAGGGGATTGCCCAGGTTCTCTTCATGGGAGCCGACGATATGTGCGGCGTCTCCTATAAGGACAAGAAGGGAAAGTACCAAAACCAGACGGGTATCTGGTTGCCGAGGGTAGACTAGCCATGAGGGAAATCGCGCGGAAGCTTGGCATTTCCACAAGCACAGTATCGCGGGCGTTCTCGAAACCGGAGATGGTGCGGCCGGAGCTGCGTGAGCGCATCCTGAAGATGGCCAGGGAGTTGGACTACAAGCCCAATCGCATTGCACGCGCCATGGTCCTTGGCCAATCCGATCTCATTGGACTTGTGGTTCCAGACATCACCAACCCCTTTTTTCCAGCTGTCGTGCGCGGCGTGGAGGATGAAGCATGCAAGCATGGCCTGAACCTTATCGTTTGCAATAGCGACGGCCATGTGGCCAAGGAGAAACAGTACCTGCATTCTCTGCATGATCTGACTGTGGCGGGAATCATCGTGGCCAGCGCTTCCCGAAGAGATGCGTATGTGGCAGAACTGGCGGAAGGTATTCCCGTTGTTGTGCTGGACCGTAGACTCTCCGGTTCCCTGGTTTCAGAGGTGAGCGCCGACAACTACAGTGGGAGCAAGGCTGTGGTCGACCACCTGGTGGCACTGGGACATCGTAAGCTGCTGTATCTTTCGGGCCCTCCAATGATCTCTACAGCTGAGGACAGGCTCCGGGGGTTCCGTGACCAATGCCGTCTGCACGATATCGAGTTCGATGTCGTGCAGGCGGGTTTTGGGATCGACGACGGCTACGGAGCCATGAAGCAGGCCGGGCTCATGATGGGCGGCACGACGGGTGTCGTCTGTACCAATGACTTGTGTGCGTTTGGCGCTCTGGCGAGACTTGCAGAAGAGGGCATCCCGGTGCCGGAAAGGATATCGGTCACTGGTTTTGACGACATCGCGTTTGCGAGGATCTTCAGTCCGTCGTTGACGACGGTACGACAACCCACCTATGAGATGGGACGACTGGCAGTGAGAGCGATTCTCGACATGAGAGGCGGTCATGCGTCACGTCAGCCGGTGGTTCTCCCGACGGAGCTTGTGGTCCGGGATTCGACGACTCTGCGGAATGCTTCTGTGAAGCGTTCTGTGGCAAGTACCTTCTAGTCATGGTCGTATCATTCGGTAGCATCAACATGGACCTCGTTGTCCGCTGCGAGCGTGTACCGGACCAGGGCGAGACCATTGTCTCTACTGGATGGCTCATTAACCCGGGCGGAAAAGGTGCGAATCAGGCGGTCCAGGCCGCCCGATTGAGAGCGGAGACTGTCCTGGTGGGGCGGGTGGGATCAGACGTCTTTGGGCGGGACGTGATGAATGGGTTGTCGGCCTACGGAGTGGACCTCGGTGGCGTCATGGTGGATCCGGTCGTGCCGACGGGGGTTGCGTGCATTCTAGTGGAACGAGGTGGTGAGAATCGCATTGTGGTCGTCCCAGGCGCCAACGGTGCCGTCGGCGTTGCCGAACTCAAGACTCTGGACGGATTGCTGCAGCCCGGGGTCGTTCTCCTCCTGCAGTGTGAAATCCCGTTTGCGGTCGTTCGGGAGGCTGCGCGCGTGGCGCACCTGAGAGGGGCCACTGTCATCCTCGATCCTTCGCCCTGGAGGTCCGTCACAGTGACGTCGGGGGTATTCGCCGATGTGGACTACCTTATGCCGAACGAGGGTGAGGCACGTGCGCTTGCCGGAACCGCCGATCTCAAAGAGGCCGCAGCAGTCCTTCTGGGCTTGGGCGCGAGGACCGTCGTCGTGAAGCGGGGAGAACAGGGTGCATTTGCGGTTGGCGCGTTCGAGAGCCCTGAGGTGCCCGCATTTTCGGTAGTATCGGTCGATACGACGGCTGCAGGCGATTCTTTCCAAGGGACATTTGCGGCGTCGTTAGACCAAGGGCTTGACCCTGACACGGCGCTCTACCGTGCGATGGCGGCGGGGGCACTTACGGTAACGCGGCCCGGCGCTCAGCAATCAATGCCGGACGAAGCGGAAGTTACTGCGTTTCTTGAGGCAAGGCTGTGCAGGGGAGACCATCCCCCAAAGCGGCAGATTTAAAGGACAAAGGAGAAGAATCGACATGAAGAGAATGCTGTGTATGCTGCTCGCGCTTATGATCATCAGCATGTCGTTTGCCGGCTGTAAGCCGGCAGTGACTGGTCCCAAGACTGACAAGGTCGTCTACCTCATCAATGGAGCCCTTGGCGACAATGCGTTCTACGATTCTGGCCAGAAAGGTATTGACAACATCAAGGCACAGTATGGTGTGGAAACGAGGACGATCGAGTGCAACTTCGACGCAGGCAAGTACGAGCCTGGCCTCGAAGCAGCCACACAGTATAGTGACGTCGTGTTCGTCATTTCCTATGCGTTCGAGGACAACCTGAAGGCGATGGCTGACAAGTATCCAGACAAGATTTTCGTCAACATCGACACGATTGTGGAGAACAGCAAGAGTACGATAACCTCCATCAAGTACATCGAAGAAGAGAGTGCGTTCCTCGCGGGCGTCTGTGCCGGTCTTACAACTACAGATATGAGCATCAAGAATGTCAATGCCGACAAGGTCGTCGGCGTCGTCGCCGCGGCGGATGATCCGGTCGTGATGGCTTTTGTGAAGGCTTATGAGGATGGCGTCCACTACATCGACAAGGCCATCAAGGTCGAGCGTGTCGTGCTCGCCGGTATCTGGGATGATCCTGCCAAAGGCAAGCAGGCTGCTCTCAGCCTCTATGACAAGAAGTGCGACGTTGTCTTCCAGGTTGCCGCTGCCACCGGTCTGGGCGTGCTCCAGGCAGCCAAGGAGCGTGGCCTGTACGCAATCGGCGTCGACACGAATCAGAACGACATCGAGCCCGGCTACGTCATTGCGTCGGACATCAAGGACGTCGGGAAAACCATCGAAGACGTCTACAAGACAATCAAGGACGGTACCTATAAGCCGGGTCAAGTCATAAAGTACGGGCTGAAGACTGGTACTGTCGATCTGATAACCAAGGCGACGGTGTCTGTCCTTCCGCAGAGCATTCTCGATCGTATCAGCGCAGTCCGTCAGCAGATCATCGACGGTACGCTCGCAGTTACCAAGTACCAGTAGGACGGGCTGTTTGTGGCACGTGATGTCCTGATCGACCTCCAACACATCACCAAGGTGTTCCCCCCGGACACCGTTGCGCTCTCTGACGTGTCGGTCTCGTTTGAATCCGGCGAGATCCATGCGCTGGTCGGAGAGAACGGAGCCGGGAAGAGCACGCTCATGAAGGTGTTCTATGGCCTCGAGCGCCGAGACGCAGGGGACATTTTCTTCAGGGGTACCAAGGTCGAATTCAGGACGCCACGTGAAGCGATTGCTGCCGGGATAGGTATGGTGCACCAGGAGATCCTGCTCATTCCGGAGTATACGGTATGGCAGAACATCGTCCTGGGCGCCGAGCCCGTCCGCGCTTTCGGGACCATCGATGTTCATAAGGCGCGTGAAGCAGTGCGCCAGAAGATCCAGGAGTTTCAGTTTAACTTGGACCCTGACGCACTGGTAGGAGATATTTCGGTAGCTGCACGCCAAAAAGTCGAGATCCTCAAACTGCTCTACCGGAACGTCTCCGTGCTTGTTCTGGACGAGCCGACGGCGGTTCTGACTCCTCAGGAAATTCCCCAGCTGTTTGCCGAATTGGCGCGTCTCAGGGACAAAGGACACACGATCATCTTCATATCTCACCGGCTGGACGAGGTTTTGACCTTGAGCGATCGCGTGACCGTCATGCGGCGCGGCAAGATCGTCGGTACGTCCGCTGCGTCCGAACTCACGAAAGAGGATCTGGCCCGGCAGATGGTGGGCAGAGAGGTCCTGTTCACATCGCGGCGCCAGCCTCAGGAACCAGGAGAGATCGTCTTCCGTGCGCGAGGGCTGAATAGCAGCGACACCGAGCATCGCGCAAGACTGCATGACGCGACCGTCGAAGTGCGTGCCGGCGAGATCGTGGGAGTGGCCGGCGTCGAGGGGAACGGCCAGTTCGAGCTGGTGAACGCAATCATGGGTCTGGCCCCAATGACATCTGGGACACTTGAGGTGAAGGGGAAGGACATTACGCATGCCGACATCCTGACCAGACGGACACTGATTGCTTTCGTTCCCCAGGACAGGGAAAAGATGGGCGCGAGTGTGGCGGCGTCCATTTTGGAGGATGCGATTATGACACACCACATCCTTGACCCACGGTTCCGCACGTGGAGGGGGCTTGGACTCAACTACCGGCATGCAGCCGAGTTTGTTGATCAGATTCGAGACCAGTTTACTGTCAATATGGGGCACTCGTCGGATCCGTTCAGCTCACTGTCGGGCGGCAACCAGCAGAAGGTGATTCTCGGTCGTGAACTATTGCTGGAAACGCCGTTCGTCCTCATGGACCAGCCGACGCGAGGCCTGGACGTCGGTTCCATCGAGTATGTCCATCAGCTGCTCCTGGACCTGCGGAACAAGAAACGGGCTGTCCTCCTGGTATCGGCCGACCTCGACGAACTATTCATGGTGGCCGACCGCATCGTCGTCATGTGCCAGGGCGAAGTGGTCGCAGACCTTGCCACGGACGCGACGAGTCGTGAGGAGGTCGGGTACTACATGCTCGGAGGAAAGGAAGCTGCACATGCGGAAACAGGCTCTTAGCGGGATTCTTGGCGTCCTGGTAGCGTTCGCCATTGGAGCGCTCGTAATAGCGCTCCAGGGGTTCAATCCGGTTGCGACCTACGGTGCGCTGCTCCAGTACTCGTTGTTTAGTGGATCAGGATTCTCTGCTACGATAACGCGAGCTGTTCCCCTGATCCTGACGGGCCTCTCGGCATCGATCGCGTTTGCCTCCGGCCCCGTGAATCTTGGACAGCCGGGTCAACTCGCCATGGGGGCCCTGGGTGCGACTCTGGTTGGGTTGTTTGTCCATCTGCCTCCGGCATTCCTTATCCCGCTTTGTATCCTGGCATCTCTTCTCGGCGGGGCGCTGTGGTCGGGGCTTGCAGCACTGCTCAAACGCGCTTTCACCATGGATGAATTCATTGTCACACTCATGCTCAACTTCATCGCTGACTACTTCGTGCTGTGGGTCATTACATACCCCCTGTTTGACCCCTCTGCTTCGAGTCCCATGACCAGACCCATCAGTACTGCGGCATGGCTGCCGGATCTGGGAGGCGTAAACACAAGTGTCCTGTTCATGGTGCTTGCAGCAGTGATCTGCTGGCTGATCATGAGCAGAGGGCGCAGCGGCTACGAATGGCGCATGACCGGGCAGAACTCGCTGTTTGCAAGGATTGGCGGATGTAAGGTGGATGCCAACTATGTCCGCGTCATGCTGGTCACCGGAGCTCTCGCGGGGCTTGCCGGAGGGCTGATGGTCATGGGCGGCCCTCATCGCTTTGTGAAGGGCCTAGGCGCCAACTATGCCTGGGACGGTATCATGATTGCAGTCGTGGCCAACAGTGGCATCTCAGGAACGTTCCTCTACGGGTTGCTCTTCAGTGCACTGCAGCAGGGCGCCATAGGCATGGAACTCGTCACTGCTGTACCTTCGGAGTTCATCGACGTGCTTCAGGCAGTCATTGTGCTGGTTGTGGTCGCAGGCAGGGTTTCACTGAACATGATGTTCGACCGGCTGGCGACCAGGCGAAAACTGAAGGAGAGTGCAGGGTGAACGTCTTCTTCGGACTTGTCTCGGCCATGCTCGTCGGAGCCACACCGATCTTGCTGGCGGCTATTGGTGGGACATTCACCTTCTATGCCGGTATCTTCAACATTGCTATGGAAGGGATGATGCTGGTTGGTGCGTTCTGCGCAGTTCTTGGGTCGTTCTTCCTGCACAGCTGGCTCCTTGGCATTCTGTGTGCGGTGGCTGGGGCGCTGATCATGGCGGGTATCTTCGTTTTGTTTGCTGTGAGACTTCATACAGATGAGTTCTTGACAGGCATAGCGCTGAACCTGTTTGCGGTGGGCCTGACGACATTCTTACTGCGTGATATCTTTCACGTCAAGGGAGCCTTCACCGATGCCGGCATCCGCGCGATTCCTGCCGTGAAGCTACCGCTGATTGATGGCATCCCTTTTCTGGGGAGGTTGCTCAGCAGGTACAACGCTATCATCTACGTCGCAATCCTGGTGACGGTGCTGTCCGCGTTCGTCATCTTCCGGACTCGTTTCGGACTCCGGCTCCGCGGTGCAGGCTACAATGCTGCGTGCCTGAGTTCGAGCGGCGTCCCGGCATCGACGATTCGTATCTGGTCGCTCATTGTCTGTGCGGTATGTTGCGGTCTGGCAGGCGCGTATCTGTCGCTTGGGTATGTGCGGCTGTTTGCCGAAAACATGTCAGCTGGGCGTGGCTGGATCTCGTTGGCGGCCGTCATTCTGGTCAGCGGGAATCCCTGGGGCATCGCGATCATCTCTCTGCTGTTCGGGTTCTTCGACGGTCTGACGGTATTCCTGCAGGGAGGTCGGATTCCTACCCAGTTCACGGCCATGATCCCCTACGTCGCGACACTCGTTTCCCTATACCTGTATTCTGTCCGCAAGAGGAGGCATGCATGAGAATCAAGGCATGGCAAGCGGAACGTGACATTCGGCGTTCTGCCATTCCGCTGGACCGGCGCTTGCATCCAAGCACCTGGTGTGATCAGACTGCTGCCGACAAGGGTCAGGATGAGGTGATGTTCATGCTCTGGAAGAGTTCTGTGCCTGGATCAGGTGCTCCCGAGTGCCTCTATCGCGAGGCAGCCCAGTCGATGGAAAATCAGGGCTTCGACGAGAGTCTGGCGGTATCGCTTATCCCGGAAGGCTTGCGCCTGGCTTGCAGTGGAGATGCTCCTGCGCTGCGCGTACTCACCGCTCAGTACCTCGACGCATTGTTTGCTGCACCGCAGGATCCCTTGTGCTCCTACCTCGGGTTCGAGCACCCTGCCTCGTGGGACGAAGTCCTGTCTCGCCTGCCCGCGGCTCACACGTCGCAAGAGGACCAGCCGGTTGGCGTTGAGGAGAAAACGTTGGCGGGATGGGTCGGCCAGCTTGCGGGTGGTGCATTTGGAACTGCCATTGAGGGATACACGGGCCAACGCATCTCAGAGATCTATGGCGACGTCCGTTCCTATGTCACAGATCCTGAGACGATGAATGACGACGTTGTCTACGAGCTGGCGCTCCTTGACGCTTTCGAGTCACATGGGCGTGGTCTCACGTCGCAGGGCATTGCCGCGGAATGGCTGCGGCAAATACCGTTCGGCTGGTCGGCCGAGTGGATTGCTATCCAGAATTTGCGTGCCGGTCTCATGCCGCCGGAGTCGGGAAGCTACCGCAACCCCTATTCAGACTGGATTGGTGTTCAGATGCGCGGGATGATTTGCGGGATGCTGGCACCGGGGCGCCCACTTGAGGCGGTAAGGCTTGCTCATCTCGACGGGGTCGTGTCCCACGCGGCAAACGGCGTGTATGGGGGCATGTATGCAGCAGCGCTCACAGCCCTCGCCTACGTGCGCGACGATCCGCGTGTTGTTGCGATCGAAGCGGCGGGATATGTTCCTCAGGGGAGCGAATACTCCGCCGTTCTGCACGAGTGTCTGGACATGGTCACGCGCGAATCGGATGTCCCCTCGGCGCTTGCATGGGCTGAACAGCGGTTTGAGCAGTACAACTGGATCCATGCCTACCCGAACATGGCGGTGGACATCATCTCACTCTGGTATGGTGGTCGGGACATCACGGAATCATTCGCCCTGCTGGCGCGTGGCGGACTCGACATTGACTGCAATGCCGGTCTCGTCGGAACGGTCCTGGGTGTGACAGGCGGAGTCCCTGCCGTGTGGGCGGACCCCATCGGTGATCGGCTCGAAACGTATATTCCAGGCAAAGAACAACTCTCGATCCATGCCCTGGCGGAGCGAACGGCGCGGCTGGCTCGTGGCATGCCTTAGTATTCCAGGGAGGTAGATTCCATGGCACAGTTTCACTTGAGGTTTGAGGCAGAGGACCTTGCGCCGTACGTCATGCTGGTCGGCAATCCCCAGCGAGCCGAGCAGGTGTCGAAGCTGCTCCAGGGTGCTCGCTTGGTTAACGAGTACCGGTATCTGCTTGTCTTCACGGGGATGTATGAGGGCGAACGGCTGTCGGTTGCTACGACGGGAATGGGGGCTCCGTCGACCGCAATCGTCGTGGAGGAGCTGTGCAACCTTGGCGCGCGCGTACTGCTCAGGGTTGGCTCGGCCGGGGGTGTTGCGTCGGACGTCGACGCCGGAGACCTTGTCGTTGCCACAGGGAGTATCCGTGATGATGGAACGTCGCCCCAATACCTTCCATTGTCGTTTCCAGCAGTGCCGGATGCCGACCTCCTTCGCGTCACCATGGAAGCAGCCCGGGATGTTGTTCCGACGGTGAAACATGGAGTTGTAATCAGCGGTGACGCATTCTACCGTAACTACGACAAGGACAAGATGAGCCTGATGATGCAGTCGGGCGTCAAGGCGATCGAAATGGAAAGCGGGTGCCTCTTCATCGTCGGTCAGTTCCGTGGCGTCCGCACGTCTGCCCTTTTTGCTGTTGACGGTAGCGTTACGAAGGACGCGATCAAGCCGAAGAGTGCCGAGGGCCTGTTCAAGACAGCCGAGGAGCAGAGCATTCGTATCGGTCTCTCTACGCTGGTCAGAGCATCGAGAGCCAAATTGTAGGCGCCTGATAGCTGTCGAGAACAAACGCCCCGGACACCATATGTCCGGGGCGTTTGTTCTGAGTTGTTGCGCCCAGCCATGAATCGACTACCAGCGAGCGTAGTGGTCCTCAGCAGCTCCCACGAAGTCTGTGATTGCTATTGGATCTGAACCTTCTGGCATAACGGTACCACTGTACCGGCCCACGAGTTGATGGATATGACTTTGAAGAGGACCGGCGTCCGTGTACGACTGACGGTCCACCATCGGGACGAACGACAGATCGACGCGCCCATCGGGGCAGCTGACGTGCCAGGGCTGCATGACGTGAGACTGGTCATACGTGAAGGAAACGATGCCCAGCTTGGTGAGATGCCCATCGACCACCATGGCGTTCTCGTTGTCTCCTTGGTCATGGAAGCCACTGCACAGGTTGAAACCAACCGTCTGGCCCTGCCGTGTCCGGCCTGAAGCAGTCGCCCACTTCCATGGCGTGACACTCTCGAGGAAGCCCCGACTCCAGTCCAGTTCGCCCAGTGCTTCTGAACGATTGCACTCCCATGTCTCCTGTCCAACGCGGATAGTCCCCGAGGTGGGCATACAGGTTACCTTGGTTGTATAGGCGAAGCGTCCGTTCCTCAGAGGGTCGACGACACTTAGGCACTCGAGTTCCTCGGGCCAGCCGAGAAGAAGGTCGGCGTGGAGGCCCTGTGGCCCATTGAACCGGGGCCAGTCGATGGTCATGTGCTTGCCTTCCGGCGTCATCTCGAACTGGAGGCGCGTAGAGACCCCGTTACGGGCGCTGGTCGTACCCCGGCGGGGATGGTCGGCCAGGATGACGCCCGTTCCGAAGGGGATGTTCGAGGTGCGCTCCAGCAGAACGTTGCGTTTGATATTGTACAGGTATGCTGCCAGATTGGCGAGGTATCCCACGTGGGCAATCTGTGCTGAGAAGAAGACTGTTGGTGTCGCAACGTAGAAATACTCCCACCGCTTTAGCCGCCACGCACGGAAGATATGGCGGTGCACCGACGCTGCAGCTGTCATGTTCACGTCGAACAGCGGTTGCCTGGCCCATCCGAAATTGACCAGGCCGTTGCCAGCGACCATTGAAAGTGGTTTGGTGTGCTCGCCCACGATCTCCTCCTGTCTCAGTCTGAAAAGGCCATCCTGTCCAGTGTAGTCTCGTAATCCCCTCCAGCAATGAGGCTTCGGCTATTGCATCCAGGAACGGATTCTCTTCTCTACGTCAGCCAGTTGGTCGCGTTCGCGCGCGTCGGTCGTATAGCTCGAATAGATGTGCAGTACCGGGCGGTCCCTGTCAGGCAGCACAAGGGTGTACCCGTCTTCCTCGCGTTCCTTGACCCCTTCGACGAACTCTGCAGTGTCACGATGGAGCTCGCTCATGCGACGCATGATAGTTCCCTTGGACTCCCACGGGCATGCCAGTTCGATGTGACTGGGATCCCGGGCCGGTGTCTCCTGCTTCAGCGTGACAAGGTCTTGTCCTGTCTTGGCAAGCGTCTCAAGGAGAAAACCGATGGAGAGCATACCGTCATAGAAGGGGAGAGCGCGGGAGAAGATGAAGCCTCCCAGGATGTCCGCGCCGGCGTCGGTGTTTGTCGCTTCGCGGATGATGTTGCGTGGCAGGGTAGAGCACCAGTGCACGTCTACCCCCTGATCCCTGATGTACCGTTCCAGCTCGATGGATGCCGTAATGGGAAGCGTTACTGAGTTCAGAACCCCAGACCGATGCCTGGAGCCAATCATGAGTGCCGTGGTACGGGTATCTGAAAGGATCTCACCGCTCCGGTCCACGATGAAGACCTTTTCGCCGGAGGCGTCCAGAATCACGCCGAACGCTGTTCCCAGTGACTTGACCATGGAAGACAGCCTTCGCTTGGCGTCCCGGAACTCAGACGCCGTCCTCACCGCCCTTCGCCCGTCAGCGTAGGCGTGCAGTGAGATGATCTCGAGGCCAAACTCCCCTGCAATGGCAGGAAAGAGCTGGACGGGAGTGCCATACGAGTAGTCGATGACGAACCGGATGCCGGACGACTGGATGGCGGCAACATCCAGAGAGCTCAAGAAGTAGTCACGGTACGACTCTACCACACGAGGCGGAATGTCGATGGTCCCCACTTCTTCGACGTCGGCGCGAGCAAATTCTTCCCGGAAGAACAGGCGCTCGATGGCTCCTTCCTGCGTGGTGGAAAGATCGAACCCTGATCGGTCATAGAATCGTATGGTCGTGAGCCGACGGTCGAATGGCGAGCGTATGACGTGAACGCCACCGCTGCCCGCGAACGACTTGACGGCGAACCGTGCCAGTGGCACTGGAGCTGCCTGAAGGTCCATGACGCGTATGCCGGCGCTCATGAGGCCTCCGACGATCGAACGTTTGAGCATGCGTGAAGACTGGTGGTCGTCGCGCGCAGTGAAAACGACCGAACCCTTGCCAAGGAACGTGCCATAAGCGCAGCCCAGTTTGGCACACATCTCCGGAGTGACTTCGACGTTGTTGGCACCGACGATGCCATAGGAGCTAAACAGGGCTCTTGACCAGGCCTCGCCCCAAACGACGTTGCTCGTAACGGTGGAACCTGGTTCGACAGTCTTGCCCGGCCATATCTGGACCTCGGACTTCAGGACAGATCCTTGTCCAATGATGCAATCGTCAGCCACAGTGTTGTCGCCTTCAAGAAGGACGTCCTTGCCGACGTGGACGTTCCTGCCGACGATAGAGTTGAAGATACGGGCTCCCGACTCCACGATGACGCCGTCCCACAGGACTGAATTGTCGATGTCTGCTCCACTCTGGATCACTGTACGGTCGCCGATGAAGGAGCTGTGCACGCGTGCTTCGCCGATAGTCGTGTCCTTGCCGATGAGGACTGAACCATCGAATCCCTTGAAGCTCGAGATCTGGCTTCCTTCACCGACCCAGGCATCACTGCCGATACCGCCGATGCGTTCGCCCTGGGCCTCAAGATCGACCTTTCCTTTCAGCAGGTCTCCATGAGCGCGCTTGTACTCGCGGATGTTGCCGATATCGCGCCAGTAACCTGGCGCGATGTACCCAAACAGCGGCTGATTGTGGGCAAGCAGTGCGGGAAACAGGTTCTTGGAGAAGTCGACCTCCTTGTCCTCAGAAATGTCATTCCAGACGGACGGCTCCAGGACATAGATCCCTGTGTTCACGGTGTCCGAGAAAACCTCTCCCCATGATGGTTTCTCAAGGAAGCGCACGACATGCCCTTCGGTGTCGGTGATGACAATGCCGTACTCCAGGGGGTCCTCCACTCGCGACAGAGTGATTGTCGCAGCTGCCTTGTGTTCGCGATGATACTGAACTGCCTTGGTGAGGTCGATGTCAGTGACGATGTCGGCCGCAATGACGAGGAACGTCTCCTGCAGGCTGGCTCGCGCAAGTCCAACAGCTCCGGCGGTTCCCAGGTCCTCCTGACTCGTGACATACTCGATCTTCACACCGAAATCGCTGCCGTCACCGAAGTAGCCGCGTATGGCATCGGGCTGGTGATACAGGATGACAACAAGGTCATCGAATCCGTGCTTCTTGAGCAGTCCTATGATGTGCTGCATCATGGGGCGGTTGGCGAATGGAACCATCGGTTTTGGGAGGTTGATGGTCAATGGGCGTAACCGGGTACCAAAACCTCCTGCCAAGATGACTGCTTTCATGAGGCCACCTCCATGGAATGGTACAATGCCAGATACTTGCGCGCACTAGCTTGCCATGAGAAATCGCAAGCCATGCCGATGGCCTGGACACGTCGGAACGCGTCGCGGTCGGTGTACAGCCCTACGGCACGCCTCACGGCGTCAAGGAACTCGGACGGTGTCGCCTCGTCGAAGCTGATGCCGTTCCCGATCCCTGTCTTGGGATGGACATCCTGAACGGTGTCCTTCAGTCCACCTGTTCTTCGTACTACAGGGACGCTTCCATAGCGGAGCGCAATCATCTGCGACAGGCCGCATGGCTCGAACCGCGAGGGCATGAGAAAGAAGTCCGATCCGGCATACATGCGGCGTGCCAGGCCCTCGTCGAACTTCCGGTTCAGAACGAAATGTCCGGGATAAGCGGCAGCCTTTGCCGCCAGAGCCGTCTCGATTTCGGTGTCACCCGTGCCAAGGACCATCAGACTTATGGAAAGCGACATCATCTGGTCGAATGTGCCGAGCATGAGGTCGATTCCTTTCTGGGCAACCAGGCGCGACACCATGACGAACAAAGGACGGTCGGGCTCTGCCGCGAGTCCGGTTTCCTGCAGCAGACTCTCCTTGTCCTGCACCTTTCCAGCAAGCGATGAGAGGCTGTACATATGCGGCAGTGCTCCATCCGTGGATGGATCCCAATAGGAAGAGTCGATACCATTGAGAATGCCGCTCAAGTGCTCACGCCGCGTGGCGAGAATGCCGTGAAGCCCGAAACTGTGCTCGTCGGTCTGGATTTCGCGGGCATACGTCGGAGAGACCGTATTGACTTCATCAGCCCAGACGATACCTCCCTTGAGGTAGTTTACGTTGCCGTGAAACTCAAGGCCATCCTGTGTGAACACAGATTCTGGCAGACCAATGTCGGGCAGGATCTCCGGCGAAAAGAGCCCCTGATACGCGATGTTGTGGATGGTCAGAAGAGTTTTCTCGTGACGGTCCGGATGAAACACGTGCAGGTAGAGTGGAAGCAGCGACGTCTGCCAGTCATGGACGTGGATCACGTCTGCACCGCCCAGGGCGATGATTGTCTCGAGCGCAGCACGGGAGAAGAAGGCGAACCGAAGCCAGTTGTCTGGGTAGTCACCCTCGCGCGTGCCATATAGCCCGTCGCGCAGGAAGAACTCGTCCTGCTGGATGAAGAGTGTCTGGTGATGGCGCAGGACCGTGAACGGTAGTGTTCTGCCTCCCATGGCCAGCGTACTGGTCATGACGTGTTCCATCGAGAGGTTTCCGGCCTTGACGGCAGCATAGAACGGCAGGACAAGACTGACGTCAGCTCCCAGACGGTGCAGAGCAGAGGGAAGACTGCCCGTGACATCTCCGAGACCACCCGTCTTGACATATGGAAGCGCCTCCGAGGCGACGAAGAAGACCTTCACAGTTTCACCTTGCCCAGGAACTGAGCGCTTTCCTCGACCACACCTTCGCGTTCGGCCAGCTCCTGCTGGACGAGGTCGCAGAAGACACAACGGTCTTTGTAGTCATAGTACTCACGAGCTCCGTCCAGTTCCTCCCGTACGCTTAGTGGCATGATGGGGAAGGCGATGATCTGGGAATGCGGATGCTGCAATACCGCGCCGGTGCGTGCTCTCTTGTTCTTGAACACCATGCCACACTTGAATCGATGGTCGCGAGAGAGAGGTCTGCGATGCGGTCCCCCCAGGTCCACAGGACCTCCTTCGTCTGCATCTCGGATATCAACCCCATCTCCTCGGTGTAGTTAGGCGTTTCGATGACGTGGTCTTTATGCAGTTTCAGCATTACGCTCTCCTGACGTCGCTCAGACGTACGTACTCGAACACGGGATCATCCGATCCCGTCTGACTCGCCGGGAGCTGTCCCGTGCCGTCGACGGCCGCAAACAGCGCACGTACCTTGCGGTGGTGCTCGAGGAATCTCGATATGCCATATGTGCGGGCCTGCCCAGTGGTGATGAGGAAGGGCCAGTCCGAGGTCTCCTCCAGAAGGATCTCGCGTAGCAACATGTCCCCTGTCTGGCCGTGGAGCTGAGGCAGAAGGTCGATGAAATGGCGCTGGTCGTCGTGGATGTTGTCCCAGATCCACGCGGTTTCCGGGTTCATCCAGTTGTTGTGTCCACCTCCGGCGCCCCAGCTGGACTCGCGCAGCTTGCCTGGAGGGAGGACGCGGGAGTTGAGGATGTCCAACGGGGCAGTGGCCGTCACGGACGGCTGATCCGCCAGTGAGCGTAGCATGTCCACAATCCACGTTGGGCCCTCGTACCACCAATGGCCAAACAGTTCAGTATCGTAGGCTGTCACGATGACGCCGGGGTCGCCCACGGCCTGTTCATGAGCAGCTGCCAGGTCCCGGAGCAACGAGGCGAAGTCTGCGGCGTCTTTCCTGGTGCGGGCTCGGGCCTCCGCTGGCCTGTAGAGCTCCTTGCTGCCGAGGTCCGTCTGTTTGCTGGTAATCCGCCAGTACTGCCAGCCTGAGCCTTCGCACCGTTTGTAGAACTCGCGGTAGACGCCGTCGCCAGGATAGCCGAGGTCACGCGACCAGACCCGCTGGCTCGTCGCGGGGTTGCGCAGAAAGACTGCGACGCCTGCGCCAATGTCCCACGGTTTCCATGGAGCCTCGGCGCTCGTTGCAACGGAAATGCGTCCGCCAGTATACTCCTGTCCAGGGCCCGCATCGAACGCGGCTGCATCCGCGATGAAGTAGCGCAGGCCCTCCTCGGCCAAAAGACGCTCGACGCCTGGGACGTAGCCGCATTCCGGCAGCCAGAATCCGCTTGGCCTGCGTCCCATCCAATGCTGATAGGCCGCTGCTCCCGTGCGGATCTGCAGTCGCCGGGACTCGTCGTTGCCAAACAGTGGCATGTATCCGTGCGTGGCACATGATGTCATGACTTCAAGGCGACCGCGTTCCTGCAGGCTTGCGAAGGCCCCGACCACATCGCCTCCCAGTGCGTCGAACTGGGACCGGCGCCGCTCGAGTTCGTCGCGGTAGAACATGTTCAGCTCGCGAGCTTCCGGGGTGTCGGGAAGACGGGAGACGTCTTCCTCCAACGCGGCGCGCTTGGCGTCGGTCCATGTCCGGAACTTGGTGACAAAGTCGGGAGACTTGAGTTGTTCCATGAGAATGGGGGTAAGACCGACTGCGATTGAGGCGGGTATATCGTCGTGTGCAAGGCATTCCAGTCCCTCCAGCAGGGGAAGGTACGTCTCCAGTACGATCTCGTGCAGCCACTCCTCACCAAATGGCCAGCGTCCCTTCCCGAGCACGTAGGGAAGGTGCGAGTGCAGAACCAGTACGAAGTGGCTACCCATGTCAGCCTCCGATTTCAAGAGTAAGGTGTCGTGATGTCTCAAGGTCAAGGGCAAGCAGCACCGTCATGCCCTGGTAGATTCTTTCGATGCCACCTTCAGAGTTCGACACTGTCCATATCGGTCTGAGTTCAACGTGGACGGGGGAACTGGCGTGCAGCATGAGGCGGTGTTCAGCGGTACCGACGGTGAACGTGGCAGCATCGAATTCCCGTTCCCTGTCCTCCCACCATGCGGCCAGATTCAGCTCACAGACGTACCACGGTTGCTGCGTGTGCAATTCGATCTCCGCGCGGAGCCCATGGGGTGTCGGAGTGAAGGTCTTCGTGATCACACCCGGTGCTTCGCACCGCACTGAGGATTCCTCGGTTGTGACCTCATACTCCTGTGTGAGTGGTGCTGAGTCTGTGGCTGTTTCTTGCGACGGCCCGAAGCGGTCGATGAAGCTGACACGCGCGTGGTCGTCGAACTGGAGTGCGCCGAGTGCTTCGGGATCCTTGACCAGAAGGGTCTCGCTGATGTTGGTTGCCTCCGGCCCCCGCTTTCCTGCAGCGCCTGCAAGCAGGCGGTCATGGTATGCTTCGTGATAGCGCGTCATGACGTTACTCCACGACCAGGCATGGTCGAGGTCGTCCCAGAGGACCAGCCGGCCTCCGCGGCGATGGAGAAACAACGTCTGGCAAACAGTGGCAATGACGGCTTCTGACAACCCGTCGGCATCGGTATCCTGAAGCCACGTGCCGAGGCGGCGGTTGGGGCATAGGCGCTCTGCTGTCAGCAGTTCGCGGTAGACGGCATCGCGTAGGTGTGGAAGGTACAGCCCGCCAAAGATGCCGTGCCAGTAGGCGCAGTTGCACTGACTCCGCAGGTAGTGCATACGGGCCTCACCGTCCGCATTTCCCAGTTCGGACCCTACGAACAGCATGCGCTTGTGCATGCGATTGGCTTCCTGATAGCGGGCCAGGTAGTTGCGGAACGTCCCTCCACTGACGAACGCGCGGTTCTCAGGACTCGCGCTGTCCCTCACGTCGACGTATGCTTTCTGTCGTGAAGCTGCCAGGGACCACTCCTCCATCTCAGTATATGAGCAGGCGGGCAGATAGACGCACTCCCGTGGCTGCAGGGAAGACGCAGCTTCGCTGACTGTCACGGTGGTCACGTCTTCTGCATCTGTCAGTGCCTGGAAGAAGTGTTGCAGCCACCCCTGGGTATAGACGTGATCGTACGTTCCAAGCCACAGGCCGAATTTCTCGCCATCATCGCCGTAGACGAATACTTCCGCGTCCTCCCCGAACTCGCGGATGAAACGCAGTGTCTCTTCCGGTTCTGACCAGGGGATTCTGTAGCGCAGGTCCTTGAGAATGGGGAAGACAGTGAGTGTTTGACCCTGGTCCTCGGTGACATAGGCGTGGGTCAGGTCCGGTCCTCGGAGACCAATCTTCTCGAATCCATTGTCGTCCAGGAGAGTCCACTGGACGCCGGCTCGTGCCAGGCTACTTGCGAGGCAGGGCTCCCAGACCCGCTCCGTCAGCCAAAGGCCAGTGGGGCGACGCCCAAACAGCCTGAGCAGCTCGTCACTCATCAATTGGATCTGCTGGATGCGATCACGTTCGGGAAGCAGCTGCAGAATTGGCTCGAAGTAGCCACCCCCGACCAGCTCGAGCTGGTCGGAAGCCACCAGAGTGCGCACGAGGTCCAGGTACGTTGACGTGGGGTCTCGTTCGATGAACTCCAGAAGAGGTCCCGACGTGTGGAGGGAGACCTTGACGCGGGGGTACCGGGAGAGTGTTTCGAGGAACGGCAGGTACGATCGGTCGATGGCGTCGTGGAAAACGTAATCGAAATTCCCCACCGGCTGGTGGTTGTGGATACACAGGCACAGTCTTTTCGTGTCACATCTCCTGGTGTTGCAGCTCGTAGTCGGCAGCAGGAAGTTCGATGGACATAACACCGTGGGCGGGGACGGCTGACATCAGACGCCCTTCTCCCAGGACCACGATGGCAAATGTGATGGTGTCCCCGCGTCGGGCCCGTAGAGTCTCAAAGGGCAAGCGGATCTGAAGTGTCTCCCCCAGGGCCCACGTCATTGGTCCCCAAGGCTCTATCGATGCTTCGGCCTTGCCATTGTCACGGCGAACGACCAGACGGGTAGTACCACCAGGCGACGTGAAGCGTACCTCCACTCGCAGGTCCCTTGCCGCGGCTGCCTGAGGCCCAAACTGCATCAGAAGGTACACGTCTGAGAGGCTGTAGCCGACCCGCATCGACGTCACGACCGACGCTCCCGAGTTCATTGCTCCTCCCCCACTGTCGGGCTTGACATGGTGTGCAGATGCCCAGTCGAGGTCTCCAGGGGGGCCGCCATCGATGGGAGGACTCACGAGGCCGACGGGAAGGATGGGGACCATCGTTGAGCCGCCATCAAGTATTGGAACGAGGAGGCGATCCGGGATCTGCTTCCCTGCCTGCGTGTAGACATTGGCGAGGTGGCGCCGATACAGGTCGTCGAACTGCACAGCCGTCTGGGAGGTGCGATCGCGCCCATACCACCAGTTCCAGTCTGATCCTTCGGCTGCAAGCAAGGACATGCGCGAGCGTTCCTGTTCAGCCGGGTCAAACCGCGCCCAGTCCTCCCGGGTCGCCCGGAGGTACTGCCATGCCCTGTTATCTTCATCCTCGCCTATCCAGATACGGAAGTTACCATCGATCCACGATCCGGGACGAAAGTCCGGCATGGGCGTCGCGGGGCTGCGCTCGATGGCTTCTCCTACCGTGCTCAGGCACACACCTGGCTCATCGGCAAGGGCAGCATACAGTGCTCTGAGAAATGGCGCCCCTCCCTCTGGGTAGAACGCCCATGCGTTCTCTCCATCTAGGATGATCGAGAGGATACCGGGTCTGTCGAGAGCATCGCGGATCGAGCGGACACTGTCCAGGAACTGCCCGACAGCATGTTCTTCCGTCATCGAGGCATACCAGAAACCTATAGCGTCGGAGAGTCCCCTGTCCCGGAATAACATGGTGACTTCCCCTGCCTTGGTCTGCGCCCGGTAGGGATGGTACAGCACCCGACGCGGCTCGCCAGGGAGCTCCCGCAGCAGGATCTCCTCATCGGTGGCGGTCCAGGAGAAACCCGCGTGAGCAATCTCGGCCACGGCGTCTTGGGACACGCTTCCCTCGGAGGGCCAGCACCCGCGCACGCGCTGGTGCAGCAGATTTTCGACAGTCTTCTTGCCGAGCTCGAGCTGCATGAAAGCATCCTCAGGGTGGCGGAAACCAGGCTGTGGCAACGGAGTGTCCTGAACGGAGCGGGCGACGTCGGTGTCGATGAGGAGGGGGATGATAGGGTGTGCGAACGGTGACGTCGCCAGTTCGACCTGGCCGGACGCCGCAAGCCTCGCCAGCCTGGGAAGGAAGTTTCGCACAAGTTCCTGCTGAGCTTTAACAAGGGCTGTGCGGTCCTCCTCGGTATAGTCACGGGATTTCGCCAGAAGTGTCCGATCCACCAGACCTGCCTGGAGGTCAGCTTGGCATGTCCAAGCAAGTATGAACTTGCACTGAAGGTCGCGTAGCTCCTGTTCGGACCAGGAGATGGGAGGCTCGTTCTTCAGACGGTACAACTCTGTATAGCGGGCGTCGGGGTCGATGATGCGTTCACGGTTGACGTTGAAGAACAGGGCGATCAGCCGCATGCGCTGGTCCACGCCCAACCTGGTGACAGGGGTCGATGTCAGCTCAAGCCATTCGTCGCTGGACCTGCCATGAGCGTATGCGTCAAGCTGTGTCGCCAGGACCGGGGTGATGTTGATGGTGACATGCGCGGCAGGTTGTTCCTCCAGGAGCCCGAGCATCATCGTGTAGTTGCGTGCGCAGTGAAGCCGGGTCCACGGAAGCAGCGCCGTTCCCGACGTGAGGTCCTGATACTGTGGCTGGTGGAAGTGCCACAGGAAGCATACAGAGAGAGACTGCGGCATGGTCAGGAACGTCCAAGTCTCGTTTGGTTTCCGCTAGGTCCGCGTGCTTGCTGTGGTATCACGGCAGGCCACAAGAGCTGGCTTGCCCGGCAATGGGCAGACATCCGGCGTGCCATACACTGCGTCCAGCGCTGGGGCGTGCAGGCGTATGCATGTGAAGTTGTCTGTCGGGATCTCATCATCAGGCTCATTGTGGAGGCTGCTCCTCTCAGGCCAGGTACTGCTGGATCATCTTCTCCGTGACGCCGCGATGTCTCGCGACATCGGCATAGAACCATCCGCTGGTACGTACTGTCCTCTCCAGCGTGGAGTAGTCCACTGCGACGATGCCGAATTTCGCGCTCAGGCCCTCGATCCACTCGAAGTTGTCCATCAGGGACCAGTGATAGTAGCGCTGTACGTCGACACCGTCCTCGATGAGCCGGCTCACCTGGAGAAGGTGGTCGTAGATGTACCTGGTTCGGAAGGCGTCCTTGGCGTCGGCCGTGCCATTCTCAGTGATGAAGATGGGGGTATGGTAGCGGTCCCAATACTTCTTGCAGACACGACCCAGTCCCTCAGGGTATAGCTCCCAGCCAAGGTCGTTCTTCTGGCTGTCTTCGCGTACTTCAAGCTTGCCTAGCGGGTTCGTGGGCATGCCGGAGCAATCGACGATGTCACGCGTATAGTAGTTGATGCCGAAAAAATCGAAGTAGCGACCCTCGCCGAGAGGGTATCCCCCGCCCAGCGGCGAGAGGAGTCTTCCCTCGCACATCCCTGTGACGAAAAGCTCCTGGAAGAGTCTTTCGTACATGCCTGCTGCCCACCGTTCGCGACCGTTGCCATGCTTGGGATCGAACAGCCTGAGGTGATTGGCGACGCCAACCCTCGTATCATTGTAGCCATTGGAGGCACGTACCTGATGGATCTTGCGATAGGATTTGATGTGCGCCATGATCATGTTGCGGGCGCCCCTGAAGTATTTGGTGATACTGATGTCGCTCGGCGGCCATCCACCTGTGACGTATCCCGCCGCAAGGTAGACGTTCGGCTCGTTGATGGTGCACCAGTCGCTCACGAGGTCGCCGAGGTTCTCGACGACATAGGCAGTGTACCGCTCGAACAGGTCGATGACGTCCGGGTTGACCCAGGCACCCGCGTCCTCGAGCCACAACGGGTTTGAGAAATGGTGCAGCGTGACAAGAGGCCTGATTCCGGCATTCACCAGTTGCTGTATCTCGAGACGATAGTGACCCATGGCGTTCTTATCGAACTGACCGGGCGCCGGCTCGATGCGGCTCCACTCCAGACTCATCCGATAGGTCTGCTGATGGAGCTGCTTCATGAGTGCAATGTCTTCAGCCACTCTGTTCCAGTGATCGTCAGCTACAATGCAGCTGGTGCCATCCTTGACATGACCGGTCTGAACCCAGCGATACCAGCTGTTGTTGCGATCACCACCCTCGATCTGCAGCGAAGCTGTCGCCGTGCCCAGCAGGAAACTCTCTGGCAACGCAAATGGTTCCATGGTCATACCTCCTTGTCTGATGCTGCCGCTCTTAGTAGTATGCCTGAATCGACCGGCCGCGCAACTCGCGCTATGGGCACTCGCAAGACCGTGTGAACGCCCTGCCGCTCTGGGGTTGCAGCTACCCCGTTCACGGTCCATCGATCGGATGTGTCAGGGACGCCGATCAGAGCTTCGCCCTCCAGTTGGGCGGTGTCGAACCGCTGGAATGCTATGGACGTTTCGTGGTACTCAAAGTGCGCGACATCGAGACCCGGGAACAGATGGGTCGTCGTTCCAAGGAGTTCAACGTTGTTCCCGTGCGTCTTCCGGAGACAGGTCGAGTCGAAGGGAAGGAGCTGCAGGGGCTCTCGTCCGTCGGTCAGATGCCCGTTATAGTAGTATATACCTGGATCCAGCTCTATCGTGGCAGGGCGGGAGCCCAGATTCGTAGCGACGATGTATGTGGCGTTCTCAGCGCGCAAGGTCAAGCGCCATGCCTCACCGAATGGTCTGGCCTCATCGACGACCTTCGCAGAGAACGGAAACTGGGACAGGTACTGCCTAAGCTGTGCGTCTGTATAGGAGGAGATGTCGTCTGACGTGAAGACGAGGCCCCCCATCGCCTGGTTCACAAGGAACAGTGTGCGGCGCTGTGCCTCCGTCAGACTGTTTCCGGTGTTGCGAAGGATGGTGACGTCCGGATCGTTCCAGAAAGCCATTCCGTTCAGATGTCTTCGGCTGATAGTATTTCGCAGCGCGCAGACTGTCGATACCCGCTCGCGGTAGTGGATCGTCGAGAGCAGACGGTCCTCCCACTTCAGGGCGACATCTCCACCAATTCGGCAGAAGTCGACCTGTCCAAATGCAGGGCCAAGCGGAACGCCACACCCCAGTATGAGTTTGTCCCCGATGATGTCGCGCAGAAACTGCATGGATTCGGACATGACCTGGCCTCGCGTCTTGCCCTCGGGGGCTTTGCGACAAGCGGCGTACAGGAAGTCGAGCTTGACTAGGTCGAAGTGCCAGGTGTGCAGAACCAGGTTGAAGACATCACGGAGATAGAGGCGGACGGCCGGGTTCGCCACATCAAGCGAGTAGAAGAAACCGCTCCAGCCTGGGTTGTAACCAGCTTTGACGGGCTTTCCGTGGTTCTCCGTAAGGAACCAGTCGGGATGATCGCGCAGCAGGTCAGATGTCTCCTCGGCGATGAAGGGCGCCAGCCACAAGCCGGCCTTGTAGCCGCGCCTGTGGATTGCATCGGCCATAGCCCCCATCCCGCCCGGGAACTTGGCGTTGCTTGTCAGCCAGTCACCGACGGCATGTTGCCACCCGTCGTCGATCTGGAAGGCATCGAGAGGGACCTCGCGTTCGCTCAGCGCATCGAGGTTGTGCTGGATGATCTCCTGTGTGATGCCCGCGTAATAGTTGTACCAGCTTGTCCAGCCGGTCAGAGGTGGTGTCCTGAGATGTCGGAGGCCAAGGAGATCAAAATAGCGGCCGAACGTCTCGCAGTCCGTTCCAGTTCCCACATACACGTCGTATAGAACATATGGTTCAGTAAGGATGACACCTCCGCATTCCTTCTGGAGCGTGACCCTTCCCGCGGAGGCGGTGACCGTCACCAGGGTGAACCCTGTATGTTCGGCCAGTGAGCCGAACAGGGTCAGAAGGTCAGATTCGGTCCGAACGTATCCATAGGTCCAGCCATGGAAACGCCCTGGAAAGCCGGGGTTCGTGACGTACTCGTAGTCCCCGTACATGGAACACCGTGAGCGGGCCAGCCTGTTGAGCGAAGGGATACGATCCCTGGATCCCAGCTCGCGTGATTCCGTCCACGTCTGGTAGCCATTCACGAAGATGCGGCTGGTTGGTGGAACAGCAACGGGGACTCGCAGTTCCGCTGTGAGCAGCTTCACCGTGGTGCGAGGGGTCACGGTGATGGTCCAGTGCTCTCCGGGAGCAGTTGCGCTTATTGTCGGCGCAATGACGAGGTCATCGTTTTCCGCTGGCCCGTTCAGGTCAAAGTTCAAGGTCATGACGGCCCCTTCGCGACGATAGGTCAGTTTTCCCCTCACATTCTCCATTCTACCCCTCCCCGGTTGTTTCGTGGACACCATTAGCCGCGTGTGTCACATAGAATGCAGGTTCCAAACCAGTCGCCGCCAGGTAGGCGAATCGAACCGAAGCCGTGAAGTCTGGAATCTCGGCCTGTTCGACGAGCGCGATTGCACACCCTCCGAAACCGCCGCCCGTCATGCGGGCTCCCAGGCATCCTGGAGCCTGAAGTGCCGCACCTACGATCGCATCGAGATGCGGTCCGGTCACTTCGTAGTCATCCCGAAGCGACGCGTGAGACTCCGTGAGCAGTTTTCCGAATGCTGCCAGATCGCCGGCCGCCAGCACGCGAGAGGCCTGTTCCACCCGTTCCTGCTCCGAGATGACATGACGTGCTCTTCGCCGCAGAACCGGATCCGAAACGTGGGACAGTACGTCTCTCCATGAAGCGTGGACAAGGCCGTTTCGGGGCGCGTCTGCTCCGAGAAGCCGGAGAACAGCATCGCACTCGGCTCTGCGTTCATTGTACTTCGAGTCGGCCAGCCGCCGCTGTCTAGACGTGTTCATGATGACCAGAACGTGTGTGCCCAGGGCAACAGGCACATAGTGGTACTCTTGCGATTCGCAGTCGAGCAGCAGGGCACAGTCTTCTTTGCCGAGCGCGACGGCGAACTGATCCATCATGCCGCAATTGACCCCGACGAACTGGTTCTCTACCTTCTGGCAAAGCAGGGCGATGGCCCTGAGGTCGCTCGTGGGTTCCTCCACGAGTGCGAGAAAGGAAAACGCGGTCAATAGTTCCATGGCGGCAGAGGACGAGAGTCCGGCTCCCTGCGGAAGCGTCGTGGTGAAGAGAACATCGGTTCCCCTCAGATCGATTCCCTGAAGAAGGAGTTCGCGGAGGATCCCCGCGGGATAGTTTCCCCAGCCGCGTGCAGGGTCGGGTTCGATGGGTCGGTCGAGGTCGATCTCGACGGCCAGCGGGTCATCCGATGAATGAAGTCTGATGAGATGGTCGGAGCGGAGCCGGCAGGCTGCTGCAATCCCTAGCGTGACCGCCGCTGGCATGACCAGACCGCCGTTGTAGTCGATGTGTTCTCCGATGAGGTTTGCTCGGCCGGGAGCGAAAAATGACCGGACCTCACGGTCCCCGGGACCGTAGAGGTGCACGAACTCCTCGGCAAGAAATGGACGCATGCTCACGGTTGCACTTCGGTCTGCTCGAATCTCCTGCATGCTGCCGCGAGAGCTGGTGCAGTGTCCTCAACGCGCAGAGGGTTGCATGCTGCCCACGCGCCCATCTCTGAGGAGGCATAGTATTTCACGGTTGTCTCGTTGCGGAGCGGCGGGTAGAACTCGATGTGAAAGTGGTATGACTCCTCGCAGCCGGCATCTTCCGGGCTGTTCACCGGCGCCTGGTGGATGCACATCATGTATGGGAAGCGCCGGGCGAACAAGAGATCGAACCCTCCTGTGAGGGTCTTGAGCATGTGGGCGAGGTCCGTCCGTTCCGAGGGCGTGAAGTCGGTGAAGGATCCCTTGTGCGCACGGCTCGTGACAAAGACGCCATAGGGATAGTCGGTGAACGACGGGATGTACGCCACGAAACTCCCGTTCGACAAGATGACGCGTCGGCCATCTGACACCTCGTCGCGGGTAAGGTCGCAGAACAGGCAGCTTCCATGTTCGTCATGCCAGGCGCGTGCACTATCCAACTCTGTCCGGATCTTCAACGGGACAAATGGATAGGCGTAGAGCTGCCCGTGTGGGTGCCGCATGGTGACGCCGACTTCCTCGCCACGATTCTCGAAGGGAAAGATGTACTTGATGCGAGGATCGCTGGAGAGAATCCGTTGCCTCTCGGTCCAGAGTTCCACCAGGCGCGTCAGATGCGCGACACTCAGGTCGTGGAGACTGACATCGTGCTGCGGAGAGTACAGGATGACCTCGCACTTGCCATAGTTGGGCACAACCGGCGATAGCTCTGATCCAACTGCGTCGGGTTCGTCGGGATCCGTCGTCAGTGCCGGGAAGTCATTGTCGTATTCGAGAACATCGTAGGTGGACGGAACATTTCCCGATCCAGGGCAGAAGGGACAGCCATCGGTGCGCAGGTTGGGTCGTGCTTGCCTGTTGCCTGCCACCATCGTCCATGTGCACAGAAGTGGGTTCCATCGTAGTTCCGCCATCGTGGTCCTCCTGTCTCGCTGCAGTGCCACAGCACTCGCTTTTCATCATGCAGTATAGCCTAATACCTGCATTGGTACAGGCCAGGCGATGCTGTCTGCTTGTTCATACAGTCCGTGCAGGCTATACTAATAATGTAACCCAGTATGTGCTGAAGAGGTGGAGGGGATGATGAGTGGAACGGTTCTCGTGACTGGTGGGGCTGGCTACATTGGATCGCACACTGTACGGAGGCTCGTACGGAACGGCTACCAGGTCGCCGTGTTCGACAACCTTTCCAAAGGGCACCGCTGGGCCGTTCCACAGGACGTTCCGCTTATTGTCGGCGACATCGCCGATACGGCCCACGTCGCGATGACCATCCGGCAGTTCCACGTGATGAGCATCGTTCACTTCGCAGCCTTCAGTCTTGTCGGCGAATCGATGATCGAGCCCCGCTCCTACTACACGAACAATGTGATCGGTACACTGCATCTTCTTGATGCCATGCGTGCAACCGGCGTAGACCGCATCGTCTTCTCCAGCTCGGCTGCCGTCTATGGAGAGCCGGCCAGCGTTCCAATAGACGAGGACAGCGCTTTGGTGCCGACCAATGTCTATGGGCGCACCAAGGTAGTCATCGAGGGAATCCTGCATGACTACGGGGTGGCATACGGGCTGCGTTCGGTCTCCCTGCGATACTTCAACGCAGCCGGAGCCGACCCCAATGGCGGGATTGGCGAGGACCATGATCCCGAGACACATCTTATACCTCTGGTGCTGCAGGCTGCAGCCGGCCGGAGATCGTCGGTGAGTGTGTTCGGGAGCGACTATCCGACGGCTGACGGTACCTGCGTCCGGGACTACGTCCACGTGAATGATCTCGCAGATGCCCATGTTCTCGCCCTGGAGTCACTCGAGCGGCAGACGGAAGCCACATATAACCTGGGAAACGGTGAAGGATTCTCGGTGAGGCAGATCATCGAGACTGCCCAGCGGATTGTGGGGCACGACATACCGATTCTTGAGGCGGGCCGGCGCGCGGGGGACCCTGCAGTGCTCGTGGCCGGCAACGTGCGGGCATGCAGAGAACTGGGGTGGACGCCTCAGCTGGCGGACCTCGAGGCTATTGTCCGGACTGCCTGGAACTGGGAGCAGCATCGACCGATCCGCTAGTCATGCATGGCGATGATGTCCGGTTCTTTCCCATTTGCTCTTTGACCGGTTGGTGTAATGCCGTAGAATAGATTGTTTGCACGACACTAGACTGACCCGAAAACTGACTCTCGGAGGTACGAATGCGTGGCCAATACGTCTTGTTAGCCATGAACCTCGTTATTGGGCTATCCTTCTTTCTGTACGGCATGAAACTCCTCGGAGATGGCCTTCAGAAAGCAGCCGGCGACTCTCTCAGACGCATCCTGCAAGCTCTCACGAACAAACCAATCCGCGGAGTGCTGGTCGGTATGCTGGTCACCGGCATCATCCAGAGCAGCGGAGCCACCACGGTCATGGTCGTTGGGTTTGCCAATGCCGGACTGATGACGCTGAGGCAGGCCATGGGTGTCATCTTCGGCGCCAACATCGGCACGACCATCACAGCCCAGATCATCGTGCTCAAGCTGGACAAGCTGGTGTGGCTCTTCATGGTCGTAGGCGTCATGATGGAGTTCTTCGTCAAGCGCAAGACCAGCAAGGCTATCGGCGAGGCTATTCTTGGCTTCGGCATCCTGTTCTTCGGCCTTTACTTTATGGCGGACACCCTGGCGCCGCTCAAGGACAGTCAGGGCTTCATCAACTTTCTGGTACGGTTTGGCAAGCTCCCTATTCTGGGCGTCGGCGCCGGAGCCGTGTTCACGGCGCTCACCCAGAGTTCGTCGGTGACCACTAGCCTGGTCGTCGCTCTGGCGATGAAAGGGATGATTGCGCTGCCGTCGGCTATTGCCCTGATCCTGGGAGCCAACATCGGGACGACCCTGACCGCGGGGCTTGCCAGTCTCGGTGCCAACGTTACCAGCAGACGAGCGGCACTCACGCACTTCCTCTTCAACTTCATGGGCACGGCCATCATGTTCCCATTCCTCAAACCGTTTGCCAAGCTCGTGGAACTCACGGCATTGACGCTTCCGCACCAGGTGGCTAACGCACACACGATGTTCAACCTCCTCATGACCATCGTCGCCCTGATCTTCATCAATCCGTTCGAGAAGCTGGTCATGCGGCTCCTGCCGTCCAAGGAGAAGGAGGTCGAAACCCGGATCGTCCAGTTCATTGACGATCGGGTACTTGCGACGCCGTCTGTAGCTCTCTCCCAGGCGACACAAGAACTCTACCGCATGGGACACATTACCTACGAGATGGTGGATGACTGCAGGATCGCTCTCTTCGAGAACCGCATGAACCTCCTGGAGACCGTGCTCGGCAACGAGGAACTGGTGAACTCCATGCAGAAGGAGATCACCGGGTACCTCACGAAGATCACTGAGCACGATCTCTCCGAGGCACAGGGCACGCGTGTCATGGCCCTGATGCATGCAGTCAACGACATCGAACGTGTTGGCGACCACGCCACGAACCTCGTCGAACTCATCCAGATCAAGGACGACAAGAGGCTGAAGCTCAACAATGATACGCAGGACGATCTGAAGGCTGAGTTTGCCCATGTCCTTGCGACACTGGAGGAGGCCATGACGGCGTTGCGCGACTATGATGCCGAGCGGGCCCACCGGGTCAAGGACATGGAAAACCGCTGCGACCTGATGACGAAGGAATGCATGTCCCGCAATATCTCCAGGCTGAATGCGCATGAATTGGACCCCCAGGTCGGTGTCATCGTTGTCGACCTGTTTACGAACCTCGAGCGCATCTCAGACCACTCCGACAACATAGCGGACGTCGTCCTGGGCGTGTACTAGCCGCTCTTCGTTCAGGAATACGGTGAGCCCCCGCCTGCAAGGCGGGGGCTTCTCATTTCGAGAGGACTCGCGTCGACCGTCTCACAAGCTCGGAGAGAGTGTGTTCCTGATCTCGGCGAACACTTCGTCGATGTCGCGCTCAATGGATTCCATGCCTCGAACGAGTTCGCCCATGGTCCCGCGGTTAATACATACGACTGGGCCGCCGCTGAGCTGTGGCAGCATTGCGGCAGGATAGACGGTCAGCGACGTTCCGATGGCCAGAAACAAGTCTGCATGGCGGGCCTCCGATTCTGCTTCGTCCATGCCTCGAACCGCCTCGCCGTAGAAGACGATGTCCGGCTTGACCACGCCATCACAGCGGTCGCAATGGGGAATCTCCTCGGTGAGAATCTTGTGCTTGAGCTCGTCATACGAGTAGCCGTGTCCGCACTGTCTGCAATGCCCCTGCTGGAAGCTGCCATGTACCTCGATGACGTTCCTGCTGCCCGCTTTCTGGTGCAGGCCGTCGATGTTTTGAGTGATCACAGACTGGAGCAGGCCTTGTTGCTCGAGTTCAGCCAGGAATGCATGAGCTTGTGTCGGCTGGATGCGGTCAATCGTCAACAGGAAGTCACGAGCGAATGCGAAGAAGGTGCGTGGGTCTGTGTCGAACCAGTCGATGTCGAAGGTCTTCTCGGGGTCGTACCGGTGGGTCACGTAGAGTCCGTTCGGCCCTCGGAAGTCTGGGATGCCTGCTGCCGTTGAGATTCCTGCGCCGGTCAGCGCAACGATGTGATGCGACTTCCGGATGAGTCCTGCCAGTTTCTGTGCGTTCATCATACGTTGCCTCCTCGCTGCTATGATGGTCGAGACAGAGCCCGGCAGCCCCGGTCTCTGACGTATAGACAGTATAGCGTGATGGCTACGTCTGGTTGTGTTCGGGGAACAACAGCATTGCCTGCAGGTCTCTTGTATTCTGCACGGCCTGACCTCGGTGGCAGTTGTTGGTCATGATGAACATCAGCGGCGCACTTGCAGCCATGGTGCGGATGGATGGAAGTATCTGCTCCAGCTCGACCGCGTTGAAGCCAAGCGTGCGGGCATAGTGGACAAGGTAAAGCGAGGGGTGCAGGTTGGGTAGGTAGATGACGCCTTTTCAGTTAGGGAACGAGTATCCGCACGTGCCGATATGTATCTCTACATTCATGGCCACGGTTCCTCCTCGGGTTGCTCTGCCACCATCGCCGGCGTTTCCTCTGCCAGTGTACCGTCCGCCAGCGAATAGTACAGAAGGGCCTCGCGCTCAGGTGGTGCAAGTTTGTTCTTGACCACGCGTACTCGCACCGCAAAAGAAGATGGGTCTCCTTCGTCCAGGGCCAGCTGTTCCTGTGTCGTTTTCAGGCGCAATGAGGCAAAACTGCGCAGGGCGCTTCCGCCGATGGAAGCAACCGATGCAGGAACAGCCATCAGATAGCTTCGGCTGAGAAAGAGCATGACACAGTGTCGACGAGCGACCAGCGTCGTAAGCTTGCGCAGTGCACGTCCGACCATCTCGGCGCGTGCCATGTTGAACGGCATGCCTTCAGGCCGGTGTGACGGGTTCATGACGATCGCTGAGTCCATGACCAGCAGGTCGATGTCGGCACGTTCCAGAAGTATGACGGCCATGTCGACAGCGTCTTCTGCTGTCTGTGGCTCAAGCAGCAGAATGTCCCGTGCCGATGGACCAAGATCTAGTGGCAGCTTGGCCGCCAGGCTGTGTTCCAGGTCTATCCAGACGACTGTCAGTCCCAAGGCGGCCGCATTCAGGCAACAAGCCACTGCGAGAGCCGACTTGCCGGAACTGGCTGTTCCGAACAGTTCCGTGATACGTCCGCGTGGGTAGCCGCCAATGCCGGTGATGTGGTCTATTGCGGGAATGCCGCTTTCAAGAACTGTTATGGGCGCAGTGAACTGTTGGTGAATGATTTTAAGCATATTCGTGGACAAAGGGAGCCTCCTCGATACTGGGAATGAACCGCAGCCCCTCCAGCCGCTTGACGAGGACCGTGGGGCTACCCTCGGTATTCTGGAGTTCGCCGTACAGGCGCATCATGCGGTTCTGCTTGAGCGCCGCCGCGTACCTGCGCTGCGCATCCTCGAACATGACGGCTTCCACCATGCCGTCTTCGTCCTCCAGCGTGATGAAGAAAACACGTTTGCCGGACTTGGTAGGTGGAGTCTGGATGCGAACGACGACTCCACGTACCCATATGTTGGACCCATGTGGCCATGTGCGCAGTTGAGTGCTGTGCAGAGCGGGCGCCCGCACCTGCGCGGGCGTGGATGCGTCCATGATGTCTGCGGTGGCCAGGTCGAGCAGGACGGCCAGGCTTGCCGATACTGGGTAACCGATGCCTGCTATCTCCCCCAAGATGGCACACAACTGCAGATTGGAACTGGTGCTCATGATACGTTTGATCTCATTGGGATCCAGCCCAAGGTCGGTCGCGACCGCCACGGGCGTGCCAAAATCATTGAAAGCTCCGGCCAGCACCAGGTGCTGCAACGCTCGCCGGTTGATCCGTGTCCGGTCCAGGAAGTCGACCGCCGAATCGAAGGGCCGTTTCTCCCGTGCGGTCACGATGGAGATCACATCCTTTGCAGACAACGTACTGAACAGGCTTAGTCCCAGCTGCACCGTCATGCCATGTGCAGTCGTCTGGACCATGCTG
>Ga0209744_1000051_pt1 | contig 34119 bp, 47 predicted proteins | sample BarGraNGADG00311_2_FD_184494 | JGI IMG/M metagenome (GOLD analysis project Ga0209744, IMG submission 184494) | Arctic peat soil microbial communities from Barrow, Alaska - Barrow Graham LP Ref core NGADG0004-311 (SPAdes) (version 2) | ecosystem: Environmental > Terrestrial > Soil > Wetlands >... | reverse complement strand
CAGGAGTTATAAACAATTGTTAATAACGGCGGGAAGACTTATGAGATGGGCATTCTATATAAAAAAACAATGAGGGGGAGATTGGGTGAAAGGGTGAAAGGGGAAAGGGGGAATGGGAGAAAAAAAGAAGCCATCCTTTCAGACAGCCCTTTTATTTCTATTTATTTCTATTTATTTCTTATATCCATATACAGCCAGATTTCCAAGAGTCTCTTCAATTCTCAGTAATTGATTGTACTTAGCAATCCTGTCCGTTCTGCTTGCCGATCCGGTTTTGATCTGACCAGAATTAGTTGCAACTGCTATATCTGCAATTGTTGTATCTTCAGTTTCACCTGAACGATGCGATGTAACAGTCGTATAGCCTGCCCTGTGAGCCATCTCAATACAATTCAGGGTCTCAGTAAGAGAACCGATCTGGTTGACTTTTATAAGGATTGAGTTTGCACATCCCATTTCAATACCTTTCTTCAAATAGTCGACATTTGTTACAAATACATCATCTCCTACTATCTGGATTTTCTTACCTAATCTTTCAGTCATTAACTTCCAGCCATCCCAGTCATTTTCTGCCATTCCGTCTTCAATAGAATCAATAGGATATTTATTTATCAGTTGCTCAAAATAATCCACCTGTTCTTTTGATGTTTTTCTTGCACCTTTTGGACCCTCAAATTTCGAATAATTGTACATTCCGTCTACATAGAATTCTGAAGCTGCCGGATCAAGAGCAATAGTTACATCAGTCCCTGGTTTGTACCCGGCGGCAATAATGGCCTTTACAATAGTATCGAGTGCGTCTTCCGTTCCATCAAACTTAGGAGCAAATCCACCTTCATCACCAACAGCAGTACTTAATCCACGTTCTTTAAGGACCTTTTTCAATGAATGGAATACTTCAGTACCCATACGCAGTCCTTCGCTGAATGAAGAAGCACCAATCGGTCTGATCATGAATTCCTGGAAAGCAATCGGGGCATCCGAATGAGATCCTCCGTTAATGATATTCATCATCGGAACAGGCAATGTAACGGCATTTGTGCCGCCTATATAACGAAACAATGGCAAGCCATGATATGCAGCAGCAGCTTTTGCTACTGCCAGGGAGACACCAAGTATTGCATTGGCTCCAAGGCTGCTTTTTGTTTTTGTACCATCGAGGTCGATCATTTTCTTATCGATACCGGCCTGATCGGTAACATCCATTCCTATTATCTCTTCGGCAATTACATTATTGACATTATGAACAGCTTTCAGAACACCTTTACCCAGATAACGATTCTTATCGCCATCTCTGAGCTCAAGCGCCTCATTTTCTCCGGTCGATGCGCCTGATGGCACAGCTGCCCTTCCAAAATAACCACTTGTTGTCATTACATCAACTTCGATTGTCGGATTGCCGCGGGAATCAAGAATCTCACGAGCATGAACACTAACTATCTGACCCATAGATTTTTATTTTATTATTAAACAATTATGCAATATACAAAAAAAGGGATTAAGTCATTAATTACTCATCCCTTTTCGTTTTAATATTTTATAAACATTTTATTTTTCTTCCGGAACTGATTCTACATCAGTCTCTTTAGCATTCTCAACAGGTTTTTCAGTCTTTTCTGCCTTTACTTTAGCAGTCTTTGGGACTTTTATATGTGCTACAGATTCTTCTTTTTTCTTCGGTGCTCTTCTTCTTCTTGTTGTTTTGGTTTTTGCAGCTTCCCCTCCGAGCATAGCATCGTTGTAATCAACAAGTTCCAGAATACACATATCTGCATTGTCTCCTATTCTGTTTCCGGTTTTTAATATACGTGTATATCCACCGGGACGTTCAGCAATTTTTGGGGATATTTCTCTGAACAACTCAGCAACAGCTGTCTTATCTTTCAGATATCCAAATACCACTCTCCTAGAGTGTGTAGAATCTTCTTTTGATTTAGTAATAATCGGTTCAACGAATGTGCGAAGTGCTTTGGCTTTGGCTGTTGTTGTAGTAATCCTCTTATGAAGGATAAGTGATGTAGCCATGTTCGATAGCATCGCCTTCCGGTGTGAACTTGTTCTTCCTAAATGGTTAATAACTCTTGAATGTCGCATTTCTCTATTTCCTTAACCAGTTTATATTAATCTTTCTCCAATTTATATTTACTTACGTCCATCCCAAATGACAGGTTCATCGATTCGAGCAATTCATCAAGCTCGGTGAGTGATTTTTTGCCAAAGTTTCTGAATTTAAGAAGGTCGTTCTTATTAAACTTAACCAGGTCACCAAGTGTCTCAACTTCTGCAGCTTTCAGACAATTAAGAGCTCTTACAGAGAGATCAAGATCGACCAGTTTTGTTTTGAGCAACTGTCTCATATGCAATACTTCCTCATCAAACTCCTCGTTTGCCATTTTATCATCCGAATCAAGAGTGATTTTCTCATCGGAAAATAGCATGAAGTGATAAATAAGAATCTTTGCTGCTTCCTTGAGAGCATCTTTCGGATGAATTGAACCATCCGTTTCGATCTCGAAAAGAAGTTTCTCATAGTCAGTTTTTTGCTCAACACGATAGTTCTCAACTGAATATTTCACATTCCTGACAGGAGTAAAAATAGCATCAATAGCGATTAGTCCAAATTCACTGTCTACGGGTTCGTTCTCTTCAGCAGGGACATAACCTCTACCCTTATTAATTGTAAGGTCAATTTGTATTTTGACATCCGGTTCCATTCTGAATATAACCAGATCGGGGTTTAGTACCTCAAAACTGCTCAGAGCATTATTAAGGTTACCTGCTTTGAATACATCCTGACCACTGACTTTGATTGTAACTTTTTCATGATCAACATCATCAACTATCCTTTTGAAACGAACCTGTTTCAGGTTCAGGATAATTTCTGTTACGTCCTCCATAACACCGGTTATGGTGGAGAACTCATGATCAATGCCTTCGATCTTGACTGTTGTAATGGCAAAACCTTCAAGAGAAGAGAGAAGAATTCTTCTTAGTGCATTGCCGACAGTAATGCCATAGCCAGGTTCAAGCGGACGGAATTCGAATTTTCCGTGTTTGTCGTCCGCTTCCAGCATTATTACTTTATCAGGCTTCTGGAATGATAAAATCGCCATAGAATTTTTCTTAAATATTATTACTTAGAATACAATTCAACAATAAGTTGTTCCTTGATGTTTTCAGGAATATCAGTACGTTCAGGTACGTTCATAAATTTACCTGCCATTTGCGTGTCATCCCATTCCAGCCATGTGAGCTTTGAATACTTTTTAGTGGTAAGTGAATCAACGATCGACTCAAGAGATTTTGATTTCTCACGGACGCCGATAATATCACCTGGTTTAAGCTGAAATGAAGGTATGTTTACTACCGTTCCGTTAACAGTTATGTGCCTGTGAGAAACGAGTTGGCGTGCACTTGCCCGTGTTGGAGCTATACCCAGCCGGTAAACAACATTATCGAGACGGGATTCGAGAAGTTGGAGCAGCACTGCACCAGTAACACCTTTACTTCTTGAAGCTTTCTCAAAAGTATTCCGGAATTGACGCTCAAGCATACCATAGGTGTATTTTGCCTTCTGCTTTTCTCTGAGCTGAACACCATATTCTGATGTCTTCTTCCGCTTCTTGTTCATTCCATGCTGTCCGGGAGGAAAATTTTTCCTTTCCATGTGCTTGTCGGGACCGAAGATCGGTTCACCAAATTTTCTTGCTATTCTTGTCCTTGGGCCAGTATATCTTGCCATTATGCTATAAATTTATAACTTTCAAATAATCAATTTTATAATTTCTAAACTCTTCTTCTTCCGGGAGCACGGCAGCCATTATGTGGCATTGGTGTTACGTCAACGATTTCAGTAACCTCGATGCCAACGTTGCTTATTGATCTGATAGCTGATTCGCGACCTGAACCCGGACCTTTAACAAACACTTTTACTTTTCTTAAACCAAGATCATAGGCTACCTTACCACATTCTTCAGATGCCATCTGAGCGGCATAAGGTGTATTCTTTTTGGAACCTTTGAATCCCATCTTCCCTGCAGATGCCCATGATATTACCTGACCGGAATTGTTTGTCAGAGTAACAATAATATTATTAAATGATGAATGAACATGTGCCTGGCCTGATGGTTCAACCTTAACGACCCTCTTTTTTAACGCTCCAGTCTTCTTTGCCATAATCTATTTATTTAGTAGCTTTTTTCTTGTTTGCAACTGTTTTTTTCCTGCCTTTACGTGTCCTGGCATTATTCTTTGTGCTCTGCCCTCTTACAGGAAGACCTATTCTGTGACGAACACCCCGATAGCAGCCAATATCCATGAGCCTTTTAATATTCATCTGTGTCTCCGAGCGAAGTTCTCCTTCTAACTTATAGTTATCATTCAGAATCCTGCGGATGGAATTGATCTGTTCATCAGTCCAATCCTGGACCTTAGCATTCCTGTCAACACCAGCCTCATCGAGTACTTTCTGTGCAATGCTCCTGCCTACACCGTATATGTAAGTCAAGCCTACTTCGCCCCTTTTATTTCTTGGTAAATCTACACCAACAATACGTGCCATATAAATCTTTTCTTAAATGAGTTGCAAAATTAGTTAAAATTATCCCTGTCTCTGTTTGAACTTGGGATTTTTCTTATTAATAACGTAAATGCGACCTTTTCTTCTGACAATCTTACAGTCAGAACTGCGCTTTTTTACAGATGCTCTTACTTTCATTACCTTAATATTTCTTATTTATATCTGAATGTTATTCTACCTTTTGTTAAATCGTACGGTGACATTTCCACTTTTACTTTATCGCCTGGCAAGATCTTAATATAATGCATTCTCATCTTTCCCGAAATATGTGCGGTTATTACATGCCCGTTTTCGAGTTCCACCCTGAACATTGCATTGGACAAGGCTTCGATGATTGTACCGTCTTGCTCAATTGATGGTTGTTTAGCCATACGATTACATATTATTTAAAACTTTTTCAATAAATTCAAAAGTTGTTAATACTTCTGCTTTCCCTTTATCGACTGCGACGGCATATTCAAAATGTGCCGAAGGTTTCCCGTCAGCTGTTTTGATGGTCCATCCGTCTCTCATCTGCAATGTCTCTTTCTTTCCGGCATTGATCATAGGTTCGATACAAATTACAAGTCCTTTTTCCATCTTAGGTCCTGTTCCCTGCTTTCCCCAGTTAGCTACTTCAGGTTGTTCATGTAGTTTTCTTCCAATTCCATGACCAACCAGTTCCCTTACCACTGAGTAACCTCCGCTTTCAGCTTTGCTTTGAACCGCAAAAGAGATATCTCCAACCCTGTTTCCTGCTATGGCTTCTTTAACACCTACTTCAAGAGAAGCTCTTGTGTACTCAAGCAACCGTTTTACCTCTTCTGTGATCTCACCAACAGGAAAAGTAAAGGCACTATCGCCATACCATCCATTTAATATCACTCCACAATCAACCGATATTATATCGCCCTCTTTAAGGATATAGTCTGATGGGATACCATGAACCACTTCGTCGTTGACAGATGTACAGAGAGTATTCGGAAAACCACCATATCCCTTGAAAGCCGGCGTTGCTCCATTATCGCGGATAAACGATTCGGCTATGCTATCGAGATAAAGAGTGGTAATTCCGGGTTTTATTATCGAAGCAATCTCCGCAAGCGTTCTCGACACCAGCATATTGCTCTCTTTTAACAACCCGACCTCTTCATCAGTCTTTAAATACAACATCAAAGAACGCTAACCTATTTATATAGATGTGACAGAGCCAGATCTTCCTTTAACACGACCTGATTTCATCAGACCATCATAATGACGCATAAGCAAATGACTTTCAATCTGTTGAAGTGTATCAAGAATAACCCCGACAAGAATGAGAAGTGATGTGCCTCCATAGAATTGAGCAAACTGCGGCGTTACGGTCGCTTTCACTGCAAGAGAAGGCATAATAGCCACTATTGCAAGGAAAATTGAACCCGGGAATGTAATACGCGACATGATAGTATCAAGAAATTCAACAGTTTTTCTTCCCGGCTTAATCCCTGGAATGAATCCACCGTTTTTCTTCATATCTTCTGCCATTTGCACCGGATTGATCGTAATTGCAGTATAAAAATAAGTAAAGACAATAATCAAAATTGCTGTTACCAGATTATACCAGAATCCGTACATATTTGAGAATGCCACAACAAAGCCTGAACCCGAATTAGTGTAACCGGCAATGATCATCGGTAACATCATAATTGCCTGTGCAAAAATAATTGGCATTACTCCTGCAGCATTCACCTTAAGTGGTATATACTGACGCACACCGCCATATTGTTTATTCCCGACAATTCTTCTGGCATATTGGACAGGAACACGACGAGTACCCTGTACCAGAAGAATAACACCAAGGACAACAAGGAATAAAAACAGAATCTCAACTATTAATCCAATTGCACCTCCTGCACCGTTCATCCTTGTTCCTGCTTCAAAAACAAAATTTGCAGGCATTCTGGCAACGATACCAATCATAATAATAAGGGAAATCCCGTTTCCGATACCCTTATCGGTTATTCTTTCTCCAAGCCACATAACAAACATTGTACCTGCAGTAAGTATTATAACAGAAGAAAATGTAAAGAATGTTCCGGTAAGAATGAAAGCACTTGTCGGCAACTGTGCATGAAGATTAATAAGGTATGTTGGTGCCTGAAGTACAAGAATAGCTACTGTAAGATACCGTGTATACTGATTCATTTTACGTCTTCCGCTTTCACCCTCTTTCTGAAGTTTCTGGAAATAAGGGAAAACTATTCCAAGCAACTGTACTACAATTGAAGCGGAGATATAAGGCATGATTCCGAGCGCCAAAATTGAAGCCTGCGAAAACGCTCCTCCCGAAAACATGTCGAGAAGTCCCATAAGACCTGACGCCGTTTGGTGCTTCAGTCCAGCCAGTTGTGCAGGATCAATACCCGGAAGGGTAACGTATTTGCCCAGTCTGTATAATAAAATGATTCCAAAAGTATAGAGCAGTCTTGCGCGAAGATCTTCTATCTTAAAGATATTTTTTATTGTCTGAATCAGTCTCATGAAATTACAGTTTTACAGCGGTTCCCTTTTTTGCTTCGATTGCTTCAATAGCTGACTTGCTGAATGCATGAGCATGAACCTCCAGTTTTTTTTCAAGAGTTCCTTTTCCCAGGATTTTTACCAAAGCATTTTTAGAAACCAGTCCGGCCATTACAAGTACTTCAAAATCGATTTTTTCAATACTATGTGTTTCCGCCAGGGTCTGAAGTGTACTGATATTAATACCTTTATATTCTATGCGGTTAATATTTTTAAATCCGGATTTCGGAACACGCCGTTGAAGAGGCATCTGGCCGCCTTCAAATCCGATTTTCCTGCTATAGCCTGATCTGGATTTAGCGCCTTTATGACCTCTTGTTGAGGTACCTCCTTTACCGGAACCTTGTCCGCGACCGAGACGCTTGCTATTATGTGTTGATCCTTTTGCAGGTCTTAAGTTACTCAAATCCATAACTTTATTTTGTAAATATGGTTAATATCTTAAATATTTTCAACTTTAACCAAATGTCTCACCTTCACTACCATTCCAAGTATCTGAGGAGTAGCTTCGTGTTCGACACTATGATTCAATTTGCGGATACCGAGAGCTTCAAGAGTTCTTTTCTGTCTTTCAGGTTTCCCGTTTTTACTTTTTACCTGGGTGATACGAATTTTTGCCATCGCTGTTTCTTTCTAACCGTTAAAAACTTTTTCCATTGCGACACCTCTGTGTTCGGCAACAGTAAAGGCGTCTCTCATCTCGAGAAGTGCCGCAAAAGTTGCTTTTACCAGATTATGAGGGTTCGAGGAGCCTTTTGATTTTGCGAGCACATTTTTCACCCCAACACTCTCAAGGACAGCACGCATAGCACCACCTGCCTTAACACCGGTACCTTCCGAAGCTGGTTTGATGAATACTTTGGCACCGCCGAATTTAGCAACCTGTTCGTGAGGTATGGTACCATTAATAACCGGTACTTTTATCAGATTCTTTTTTGCATCTTCAATACCTTTTGCAATAGCTGTAGTCACTTCACTGGCTTTGCCAAGTCCATGTCCGACAATACCATCCTCATTTCCAACAACTACAATAGCTGAAAAACTGAATGTACGTCCCCCTTTGGTAACTTTGGTCACTCTCTGGATGCTTACTAGCCTATCCTTAAGTTCGAGATCGCTGGTTTTAACTTTTCTTATACCGTTTCCCATAATTCATTAGAATTTTAATCCGCCTTCGCGGGCTGCATCAGCCAATGATTTTACTCTGCCATGATATTTATATCCACTTCTGTCGAAAACGACTTTCTCAATACCTTTTTCTTTGCACTTGGTAGCAAGAAGCTTTCCAACCAGTTTAGCCTGTTCTATTTTCTTAATACCTGTTTGGGCTGCAACCTCTTTTTCTTTGGAGCATGCCGACAGAAGAGTTACTCCATTCAGGTCGTCAACAACCTGAACATATATCTGTTTATTGCTACGATACACTGCAAGCCGTGGTGTTTCGACAGTACCGTTTATTTTTTTCCGGATCCTCATTTTGATCCTTGTTCTTCTTTCCAACTTAGTTAAGGCCATGATTTTTTACTTTTACCAGATTATACAGTAGCAGATTTTCCAGCCTTCCTTCTAAGCTGTTCTCCTACAAATTTAATTCCTTTCCCTTTGTAAGGTTCAGGTGGACGGAGAGATCTGATTTTTGCTGCAACATGTCCGATCAGTTGTTTGTCGATGCATGTGAGGGTTATAATTGGATTAGCCCTTCTTTCAGTTTTTGTCTCGACTTTAACTTCATTAGGAAGCTGAAGAATTACCTCATGCGAAAAGCCAAGGCTCATCTCAAGGTTTTGTCCTTTTGCTTCTGCACGGTAACCTACTCCGACAAGTTCAAGTTCTTTCTTGTAACCTTCCGATACTCCTACAACCATATTATGAATCAGTGCCCGGTATAGACCATGCAACGACTTATGATTTTTCGATTCTGAGGGTCTCGATAATATGACTTCATTCTCCACTACTTCAACCTTCAGGTCCGAGTCAACTGCCTGAGTCAACTCTCCCAAGGGTCCTTTCACTCTGACCATATTGGTATCACTGACACTTACAGTGACTCCTTTAGGCAGGTTTACAGGTAATTTTCCTATTCGTGACATTAAGCTATCCTCCTAATTAGTAAACATAACATAATACTTCACCACCGATTTTTTCCTTTTTTGCCTCTTTATCGGTCATTAAACCTTTTGAGGTAGAAATAATTGCAATACCCAGTCCATTCAATATCCTTGGCATTTCATCAACTCCGATATACTGACGGAGACCTGGACGGCTTACTCTTTGTATTTCTTTAATAGCAGGTTTCTTGCTCTTGGAATTATATTTAAGAGCAATTTTTAATATACCCTGCGGTCCTTCACCATCAATAATCTTATAGCTGAGGATATAACCTTTTTCGAACAGAATCCTGGCGACCTCTTTCTTAAGATTGGATGCTGGTGCCTCCACAACCTTATGACCGGCCATAATGGCGTTCCTTATTCTGGTCAGTAAATCTGCAATTGGATCAGTCATCTTTTATTATTTATTATTTAATAAAGTTTATAAATATTCTCAAATTACCAGCTGGCTTTTTTTACACCCGGAATAAGCCCGAATGATGCCATTTCCCTGAAAGTTATCCTGCTTACACCAAATTGTCTCATATAACCTCTTGAACGACCCGTTAATTTGCAACGGTTATGCATTCTGTTAGGGTTTGAGTTTCTGGGCAGACGGCTTAGTCCGACATAATCACCAGCAGCTTTAAGCTGGGCTCTTTTTGCAGCATATTTCTGGGTCAGTCTTGCGCGTTTCACTTCGCGGGCTACCATGGATATCTTAGCCATATAACTAGTTTTTATTATTTTTAAAGGGTAAACCAAAGTTCTTAAGAAGAGCTAATGCTTCTTCATCCGTATCGGCAGAGGTTACGAAGGTTACCTGAAGACCCATAATCTTTGCAATCTTATCAAGGTCGATTTCAGGGAAAATGATCTGCTCGGTAATTCCCAGTGTGTAATTACCACGTCCGTCGAGTTTGGAATTGATGCCCTTAAAGTCGCGGATACGCGGTAAAGCAACAGATATCAGCCTCTCGAGAAATTCAAACATCCTGTCTCTGCGTAATGTTACCATTATACCAATAGGCATGTTTTTTCTCAGCTTAAAGTTCGAAATATCTTTTGTTGAGTTGGTCTGAACAGCTTTCTGACCTGCAATATCCGATAACTCTTTAACACCAAATTCAAGCAGTTTCTTATCGGCTATAGCCTGTCCTACCCCCTGGTTGATAACTATCTTTTGCAACTTAGGGACCTGCATTATTGTTTTGTATCCGAATTCCTTCATCAATGCAGGGACGATCTCGTCTTTATACTTGGTTTGTAGCGCAGGTATGTACATTACTTGATCTCCTCTCCTGATTTTTTTGAATAACGCACTAATTTATCTTTATCATTAAGTTTTTTTCCAACACGTGTAGGTTTGCCGGTTGTGGGATCAATAAGCATCAGATTTGATATATGTATCGGTGCTTCTTTTTTTATAATACCACCCTGTGGAGCTTTCGAATTTGGCTTTGTATGTTTTGATACCATATTAACACCTTCAACAATAGCTCTGTCTTTATCTCTGTCGACTTCCAGAACACGGCCTTTCTGACCTTTCGATTCACCGGTTATCACCATAACCGAGTCTCCCTTTTTTATATTTAACTTCTTCTGCATCGTTGTGTATTTAATTATATTACAACACTTCAGGTGCTAATGAAACAATCTTCATGTACTTGTCACGCAATTCCCTTGCAACCGGACCGAATATGCGGGTTCCACGTACTTCGTTCACGTTGTTAAGAAGAACAACTGCGTTATCGTCAAATCGTATATAAGAACCATCTGGACGACGGATCTCTTTCTTTGTTCTGACAACGACTGCCTTGCTCACCGTACCTTTTTTTGCTTCACCTGAAGGAAGTGCGGATTTCACACTCACAACAATTTTATCGCCTACGGTAGCATATCTTTTTTTACTACCGCCGAGTACCCTTATGCATAAAACTTCTTTTGCACCTGAGTTATCGGCTACGGTCAATCTGCTTTCCTGCTGTATCATGATTACTTAGCTCTTTCGATTATTTCAATTAATCTCCAGGTTTTGTTCTTGCTCAGAGGCCTGGTCTCCGAGATACGTACTGTATCGCCGATATTGCATAAATTAGCTTCATCGTGCGCCATCAGCTTTTTAGTTTTATTAATAAACTTGCCATAAATAGGATGTTTGACTTTCCTTTTTATGACTACCACTATAGATTTGTCCATCTTTGTGCTGACAACTACACCTATACGTTCTTTTCTAAGATTTCTTTCCATTGCTGATCTAGCTATTAGATTTCTTATTCATTTCTCTTGTACGCAATTCAGTTAGCAGACGTGCAATCGTAAGTTTCACATTTTTAACCTTTTGCGGGTTATCAAGAGGAGTGATTGCATGGTTAAGCTTCATTCGAACGAGCATGGTCTTCTCTGTATCAATTCTTTCGAGAAGATCTGATGTGCTTAATTCCTTTATTTCTGAAGTTTTCATTTCTGTCTAAGTATTATTCCTGTACGTAATCGCGTCTCACAATAAATTTTGTTGTTATCGGAAGTTTCTGAGCACCCAGACGAAGTGCTTCTTTTGCAACTTCATAAGGAACTCCTTCAGCTTCGAGCAGTATCCTGCCCGGAGTTACCGGTACAACAAAACCCTCAGGTGCTCCTTTTCCTTTACCCATTCTAACCTCTGCAGGTTTCTTTGTTATAGGTTTATCGGGGAAAATTCTTATCCACAACTGACCTTCACGTTTCATATGACGTGTTACGGCCTGGCGAGCTGCTTCGATCTGCCTTCCGGTGATCCAGCTCTCCTCAAGTGCTTTGATACCAAATGACCCGAATGCCAGCTGGTTGCCTCTTTGTGCATTGCCTTTCATTCTTCCCTTCTGGGCTCTCCTGAATTTGGTCCTTTTCGGTTGTAACATTGCTCAAATATTGTTATAAAATTATATACTACTAAGTGTCTTATTTTTTCGCTTTTCTTTTCAGGCTCTTGCTCTTGGCATTTCTTGCACCGATATTAGGACTAAGATCTCTTTTACCAAAAACTTCTCCATTGCAAATCCATACTTTAACTCCAAGCAGGCCAACCTTCGTATGTGCTTCAGCTAAAGCATAATCAATGTCAGCACGCAAAGTATGCAGCGGAATACGGCCCTCCTTATATGACTCGCTTCTCGCCATTTCGGCACCACCCAGACGACCGGAGATCATTATTTTTATCCCTTCAGCTCCCATACGCATTGTAGAAGCTATTGACATCTTGATTGCACGACGGTACGAAATTTTTCCTTCAAGCTGACGTGCAATATTATTTGCTACAATGTTTGCATCCAGTTCGGGACGTTTTACCTCAAAGATGTTTATCTGAACTTCTTTTTTGGTGATTTTCTTGAGTTCTTCTTTCAGCTTATCAACTTCCTGTCCTCCTTTACCAATAATGATACCCGGACGAGCAGTATTCACAGTTACGGTAATAAGCTTCAGTGTTCTTTCAATAATAATCTTGGAGAGACTGGCTTTAGCAAGCCTGGCGTTCAGATATTCCCTGATCCTGGTATCTTCAACCAGTTTTCCGGAAAAATCTTTTCCACCATACCAGTTTGAATCCCATCCTTTGATTATACCTAACCTGTTACCTATCGGATTTACTTTTTGTCCCATCTGATCTATTTTGATGTTTTTTCAACTTCGTTAATCTTACTGTCGAGCACCAGAGTTACATGGTTTGATCTTTTTCTTACCCTGTAAGCTCTTCCCTGAGGAGCTGTCTGCAGTCTTTTCAATGAACGACCTCCGTCAACATGTATCAGTTTAACAAAGAGGTTGCTATCTTCGACTCTGACTCCTTCATTCTTCGACTGCCAGTTGGCAATTGCTGAAAGAAGAAGTTTCTCCATTCTGCGCGATGCCTCCTGTGAACTGAACTTGAGGACATCAAGTGCTTTGTTTACTTCCATTCCGCTGATCAGATCGGTTACCAATCTCATCTTACGCGGAGATGTGGGACAGTTTCTAAGGATCGCCTGGTATCTGCTCCTGGCGGTCTCTTTCCTGAGGTCAGCCATATTTCTTTTTCTTGCACCCATTTCTAAATGTTTTATTGTTTACATTACTTATTTATTACCAGAGTGACCCCTGAAAGTACGTGTAGGTGAGAACTCTCCTAACTTATGGCCTACCATATTCTCGGTAATGTAAACAGGGATAAACTTGTTCCCGTTATGAACTGCTATAGTATGTCCGACAAAATCAGGTGAGATCACTGATCTTCTGGACCACGTCTTTATCACCGATTTTTTTTGTCCTTCATTCATTTCAAGAACTCTCTTGCCGAGTTTGAAATCTATAAAAGGGCCTTTTTTAATTGATCTACTCATAATATATCAGCTATTTTTTTCTTCTTTCAATAATAAATTTTGCAGAGTACTTTTTCTTATCTCTGGTCTTGAAACCTTTTGCAGGAATTCCTTTACGCGACCTTGGATGTCCACCTGAGGCTCTTCCTTCACCACCACCCATCGGGTGATCAACTGGGTTCATAACTACACCTCTTACTCTCGGACGACGTCCCTGCCAGCGTGAGCGGCCTGCTTTACCTGATCTCTCGAGATTATGATCCGGATTAGAGACAGTTCCGATTGTTGCCCGGCATGTAGTAAGAATCAATCTGGTTTCCCCCGAAGGAAGTTTGATCGTTGCATATTTTCCATCGCGGGCCGACAACTGGGCGTAAGTTCCTGCGCTGCGGGCAATTGCTCCGCCTTTACCAGGCTTAAGCTCAATGTTATGAATGATAGTACCCATAGGTATATCACTTAGATACAATGTGTTCCCGATTTCCGGAGCAGCCTCTTTTCCAGATAATAAAGTCTGACCAACCTGAAGTCCTACAGGAGCTACTATATATCTTTTCTCACCATCTTTATAAACAACCAGCGCAATTCTCGAAGAACGATTCGGATCGTATTCGATTGTTTTGACTGTTGCCGGCATGCCATCTTTTTCCCTCAGGAAATCGATAACTCTGTACATCTTTTTATGACCGCCGCCGATGTATCTCATTGTCATTTTGCCGTTAACGTTCCTTCCTCCTGAATTTTTATGCGGTCGAAGTAAGGATTTCTCCGGCGTAGCACTTGTGAGAGTATCAAAAGTGCTCGCGATCTTATGTCGCTGACCTGGTGTTACAGGTTTGATCTTTCTGACTGCCATATAGGTTTTTAAATATTGCTATAGAAATCAATTTTATTTCCTTCTGCGAGAGTAACAACAGCTTTCTTGGTTGCTGCTGTTTTCCCAGTAAGAAGTCCCGATTTGGTATTACGGGATTTTATTTTCCCGCCATAGCGCATCGTATTTACCGAGTCAACTGTAACGCTGTACAATTCTTCAACGGCTTTTTTTATCTGTAACTTATTTGCGCTTCTGGCAACGAGAAAACCATAGCGGTTAAATTTATCGCCCTGGCTTGTCATCTTTTCCGTTACAATCGGTTTAAGCAAAATATTCATCACTCAAAGTTTTCTAGTTTTCAAATGTTGCCTGCAAAACGTCAACTGCACTCTCCACAAGTATTAATGTTGAAGCCCTCATAATCTTGTAAGTACTTAACTCACTGGCCATTACAACATCAACCCCTTGTACATTTCGGGATGACAAATATATATTATTATTTTGTTCCGGTAAAACAAATACTGATTTTTTATTTGTAATATTCAGGATATTTCCCATTTTGATGATCTCCTTTGTTTTAGGAGCCTCAAATGAGAAATCTTCCACAACAATAATATTATTTGTAGATGCTTTATATGAAAGTGCTGATTTTCTGGCTAATTGTTTAACTTTTTTATTAAGTTTGAAGCCATAGAACCTTGGTTTAGGACCGAATACACGGCCTCCCCCGCGAAACAGTGGGTTCCTTATGTTTCCTGCGCGTGCAGTACCGGTTCCTTTCTGTTTTTTAATCTTCCTGGTACTTCCAGCTACTTCGCCACGCTCTTTGGATTTGTGTGTACCCTGCCTTTGGTTGGCCAGGTACTGTTTGGTATCCAGATAAATGGCGTGGTCGTTAGGTTCAATACCGAAAATTGAATCGTTAAGATTTACTTTTCTTCCGGTTTCCTTACCACTGCTATTAAGAATCGCTAATTCCATTATTTTGTAATTATTACGTAACCACCTTTTGGACCGGGGACTGATCCTTTTACAATTATCATATCGTTCTCAGCCATAAGCTTCACAACCTTCATGTCCATAGACATAACCTGATCTCCACCTGTTCGTCCTGCCATTCTCATGCCGGGCAATACTCTTGAAGGAAATGAAGAAGCACCGAGTGAACCGGGGTGCCTGAGCCTATCACTTTGCCCGTGAGTAGTTCCACCTACTCCACTGAAACCGTATCGTTTTACTACACCCTGGAATCCTTTTCCTTTTGACCAGCCTCTTACATCAACAATGCTATCTGTTTCAAATAACTTCGCTGTAAGCACTTCGCCTTCTTTGACCTGGCCTTCTTCAAATCCTGTAAACTCAATGAGTTTCCTCTTTGGTGTTGTATTAACTTTTTTGAAATGGCCCATTTCGGCCTTAGTGGTGTGCTTTTCTTTTTTGTCATCAAATCCAAGCTGTACAGCAAAATAGCCATCCTTATCCACTGTTTTAATCTGTGTGACAACACATGGACCGGCTTGCAGAACCGTACATGGAATATTCTTTCCATTTTCATCAAAAATGGACGTCATTCCTACTTTTTTACCAATTAATCCCTGCATCTCTTTATTACTTTACTGGTTTCACACTTTAATTTCTACCTCAACTCCACTTGGAAGCTCAAGTTTCATCAGTGCATCGATGGTTTTTGGTGTTGAGCTGTAAATGTCGAGTAACCTTTTGTATGATGAGAGTTCAAACTGCTCTCTCGCTTTCTTATTTACAAACGGTGAACGAAGCACTGTATAAATCTTTTTGTGGGTTGGAAGCGGAATTGGACCACTAACTACTGCACCAGTAGATTTTACTGTTTTTACGATCTTCTCGGCAGATTTATCCACCAGGTTATGATCGTAAGATTTCAGTTTGATACGAATTTTCTGACTCATCTTTTAAAGAATTTTTCCTTTTGTAATTTCTACAATTCTGTTTGATATATCTGCAGGTACCTTTTCATAATGGGAGAACTCCATTGTTGAAGTTGCTCTTCCCGAGGTAAGAGTCCGAAGTACTGTAACATAACCGAATTTTTCGGCCAGAGGTACTTTTGCTTTAACGACTCTTGCGCCTGCTTTCGATTCCATACCTTCCACTCTGCCCCTTCGCCTGTTAAAATCGCCGATAACATCGCCAACATATTCTTCAGGAGTAACAACTTCTGTAGACATGATTGGTTCAAGGATCACGGGATTGCATTTGCCCGCAAATTTCCTGAAGGCCTGTTTGGCAGCAATTTCAAATGAAAGAGCATCAGAGTCAACCGGATGGTAAGAACCGTCTTTGAGTACTACTTTAAGGCTATCGAGAGGGAATCCTGCGAGTGGTCCGTTGACCATTGCCTCACGGAATCCTTTTTCAATTGATGGAATATACTCTTTTGGAATATGTCCACCTTTTACCTCATTAACGAACTGAAGTCCTCTTACGTTCAAATCTGCCGGAGCTAAATCAAATGTCATATCGGCAAATTTTCCGCGGCCTCCTGTCTGTTTTTTGAACACTTCACGGAATTCAGCGCTGGTTGTAATGGCTTCCTTGTAAGCAACCTGGGGCGCGCCCTGATTACATTCAACTTTAAACTCCCTCTTAAGACGATCGATAAGAATTTCCAGATGCAGTTCGCCCATCCCGTTAATAATGGTCTGCCCGCTATCGGGATCAGTTCTGACCTGGAATGTCGGATCTTCTTCAGCAAGTTTATTAAGTGCCATCGATAATTTATCTATATCGACCTGAGTTTTGGGCTCGATCGCAACACCGATTACCGGCTCGGGAAAATCCATCGATTCAAGTAATATCGGTTTATTTATAGCACATAATGTGTCACCTGTCTTAATATCTTTAAATCCTACACCAGCACAGATATCGCCGGCTGAAATACTCTCTTTTGGATTCTGTTTGTTGGCATGCATCTGGAAAAGACGGTTTATTCGTTCCCTTTTCCCGGTACGCACATTCAACACTGTATCGCCTGCTTTGAGAACACCTGAATAAATACGCAGAAAAGCCAGACGACCTACAAATGGATCCGTAGCAATTTTAAATGCGAGAGCGGCCATTGGAGCTTCATCATCGGGCTCACGTATAATTTCTTCATCATTTCTCGGATCAACACCAATCACAGAACCTTTATCAACGGGTGATGGAAGAAATGCAACTACAGAATCGAGAAGACTCTGAATACCCTTGTTTTTAAAAGCTGCACCGCATATTACAGGGATTGCAAGTCCGTCAATTGTTGATTTTCTGAGAGCAACTAAGATTTCTTCACCTGTAATAGACTCATGATCTTCAAGATATCTTGCAAGAAGAGTATCATCAACACCTGCTACTACTTCAATAAGTTTACCTCTCCACTCTTCGGCTTCCTCTTTCATATTTGCAGGAATCTCCTCGGTTTTAAAAGTGGTAGCATTTTCTTTGTCGGTATAGTAGATGATCGCTTTCATCTCAACGAGGTCTATTACCCCGATGAAATTCTCCTCAGCACCGATAGGTATCTGAACCGGTACAGGATTCGCACCAAGTTTTTCCTGGATCTGCTGAACAACACTATAAAAATCTGCACCGGCGCGATCCATCTTATTAATAAATGCAATTCGCGGAACTACATATTTATCAGCCTGTCTCCAAACAGTTTCTGACTGAGGTTCAACACCCCCTACAGCGCAGAAGACAGCTACTGCTCCATCAAGAACCCTTAGTGACCTTTCTACTTCAACAGTAAAATCAACATGGCCAGGAGTATCTATAATATTTATCTTAAAATCGTTTCCCCTGTATTTCCAGTAAGTTGTTGTTGCAGCAGATGTTATTGTTATCCCCCTCTCCTGTTCCTGAACCATCCAGTCCATCTGGGCATTTCCATCATGTACCTCACCCATACGATGGGTACGACCGGTATAAAACAGAATACGTTCTGTCGTAGTGGTCTTACCGGCATCGATGTGGGCCATGATTCCGATGTTTCTGGTATATTTCAGGTTTTTATCCATCTATTTTTTATACAACTGCCTCTTATTTCCAACTAAAACCGGAAATGTGCAAAAGCTTTGTTTGCTTCAGCCATCCTGTGAGTATCTTCTTTTTTCTTATATGCTCCGCCTTCCAGCTTATATGCCGCCATAAGTTCTGCAGCGAGCCTTTCAGCCATGGAATGACCGGTTCTTTTTCTTGCAAAGGAGATCATGTTCTTCATACTAATGCTCACTTTCCTGTCTGTTCTGATCTCCATTGGTACCTGGAAAGTTGCGCCTCCAACCCTGCGGGCTTTAACTTCAACCTGAGGGGTAACATTATCAAGAGCCTGCTTGAAAATTTCAAGCGGCGTCTTGCCCTCACTTTTAAATTTGTCCCCGACTATTTCAAGTGAGTCGTAGAAAATCTTAAAAGCAAGATTTTTTTTACCACTGAACATAAGATTATTCACAAACCTTGTTACATACGGATCTTTATATTTTGGATCCGGTAACAGAATCCTCTTCTTTGGTCTTGACTTTCTCATTATCTTATTCCTTTAACTATTACTTCTTAGGCCTTTTAGCACCATATTTTGATCTTCTCTGAGTACGGCCATCAACTCCTGAAGTGTCGAGAGCACCGCGAACCAGATGATAACGAACTCCGGGAAGATCTTTAACCCTGCCACCTCTGATCAGAACGATGGAGTGTTCCTGCAGATTATGACCCTCGCCTGGAATATAGGCGTTGACTTCTTTCTGGTTGGTAAGCCTTACTCTGGCTACCTTCCTCATAGCTGAATTAGGTTTCTTTGGAGTTGTGGTGTAAACACGTACGCAAACACCCCTTCTCTGTGGACATGAATCCAGAGCTGGTGCTTTACTTTTATCTACCAGTTTCTTCCTGCCTTTTCTTACTAATTGCTGAATTGTCGGCATATTTCCAATTATTTTAGCATTAAATTTTACTTAAAAAAATGGTTTGCAAAGGTATTATATTTATTTTTTAATTCAAAATCAAGTTGCATAATTTTTTGAAACAAAATAATATACATGATTCAAATACCTGATTATTATAAATATTCAGTTTTTAGATCATGTCCAAAATCAATATATCTTACTAAAAATGTAAGTTATTAACAGGTTCCTTCCCGACCTTTCCCTACGAAAAACGTTTTGTAAACTTACTTTGAAAGAAAAACCGGTACTCCTGTATTTCAAAAAACTGGTGCAAAGAAAATAAAAAAATTGGAATTCTCACCTCTTTCCTATGCTGTTTTTAAAAAATTATTATTTTTGTCCCCTCCTCATTACGGTATATAATAAATAAGTATAACATATAATATCCAGAAAAACATGAAAACATTCCAGGCGGACCAGATTAAAAACATTGCCCTTCTGGGTAACTCGGGGTCGGGAAAAACAACCCTTGCAGAAGCAATGCTTTTTAATGGCGGCATTATCGAAAGGAGAGGTACAGTTGAAGGAAATAATACAGTTTCTGACTATCGTCCGATTGAGCATGAAAACGGAAATTCAATCTTTTCGACAGTTTTGTATACTGAATTTCAGAATCATAAAATAAATATTTTTGATACCCCTGGTCTGGATGATTTCAGTGGCGGAGTTATCTCCTCTCTTTTTGCCTCCGATGTCGCAGTAATGACAATCAATGTACAGAATGGTGTTGAAGTGGGAACCGAGATCCATTTCCGGCACGCCGAAAAAGAAAACAAACCGCTTATTATTGTAATTAATGGCCTGGATCACGAAAAAGCCAACTTTGAGAAGTCCCTTGAAATGCTCAAGGAAAGGTTAAGCAGCAACATAATTCTTATTCAATATCCTGTCAATGAAGGAGTCGGATTCAATTCTATCATTGATGTTCTTAAAATGAAAATGCTCCGTTACGCTAAAGAAGGAGGCAAAGCAGAAATAGTTGATATACCTGCAGACCAGACCGACAAAGCTGCAGCATTGCACAGTGCTCTAGTAGAAAAAGCAGCTGAAAGCGATGAAGCTCTGATGGAACTGTTTTTTACAAATGATACTCTTACTGAAGAAGAAATAAAAAAAGGTATTGCAAGAGGACTAAGAACCAGAGGACTGTTCCCTGTATTATGCCTCTCATCCAAACACAATATTGGTGTCGACAGACTGATGGAATTCATAGTAAACGAAGCTCCCTCAATTGCAGACATGCCTGCCCCGGTTAACAGTAAAGGAAATGAAGTTAAACCAAATCCTGCAGGACCAGCTTCAGTTTATGTATTTAAATCATCAATAGAAGAACATATTGGCGAGATACATTATTTCAGAGTATATTCCGGAAAAGTTACGGAGAACCTTGATGTTGTAAACAGTAATAATGGTACAAAAGAAAGACTCGCACAATTATATGTTTCTGCCGGTAAGAACAGAACAAGGGTTCCAGAACTTCACCCGGGCGATATAGGTGCATTTGTAAAACTGAAAAGTACAAAAACGGGTCACACGCTCAATGTTCCGGGTAATGACTGGAAATATGAAGGAGTTAAATTTCCTGATCCTAAATACAGGACTGCTATCAAAGCACAGAGTGAAAGTGATGACGAGAAACTTGGTGAAGCTTTGAACAAGATTCATCTCGAAGACCCTACAATCATCATTGAATACTCAAAAGAACTTAAACAGATCATAGTTCACGGACAGGGTGAATACCATCTTAATATTATGAAGTGGCACCTTGATAATATATATAAAATTCACACTAACTACAATTCTCCCAAGATACCCTATCGTGAGACAATTACAAAATCAGCCCAGGCCGATTACAGGCACAGGAAACAGTCTGGTGGTGCTGGTCAGTTCGGTGAGGTACACATGATTATTGAACCTTATGAAGAAGGCTCTAAAGAAGCCACGATGCAAAAGATTAATGGTAAAGAGATAAAGATATCCGTTCGCGACAAAGAGGAGATTACTCTTCCATGGGGTGGGAAACTGGTGTATGTAAACAGTATTGTCGGAGGCGCTATCGATGCCCGCTTTTTGCCTGCAATCCTGAAGGGTATAATGGAGAAGATGGAGACAGGTCCTCTTACCGGATCATATGCCCGCGATATAAGAGTTTATGTGTATGATGGAAAGATGCACCCGGTTGATTCAAATGAAATTTCTTTCCGTCTGGCTGGAAGAAATGCATTCAGCCAGGCTTTCAAAATTGCCGGTCCCAAAATTCTGGAACCCGTTTATGATGTTGAGATAATGGTCCCTTCCGACCGTATGGGTGATGTTATCAGCGACCTTCAGGGCCGTCGTGGGATGGTTCTCGGTATGGCAAGTGAAAAACGTTTTGAGGTTATTAAAGCAAAAGTGCCTCTTGCTGAAATGAATAAATATTCAACGGCTCTCAGCTCGATAACCGGTGGTCGTGCAATGTATACTATGAAGTTCGCCGAATATGCTCAGGTTCCTGGTGATGTGCAGGATCAGGTTATCAAAGCATATGCTGAGGAAGAAGAGGAAGAATAGGAAATTTGATTTTCAATATATCCCACACAAATGCCCTGATCCCAACCTCTTCATTGACGGCATCTATCCTTTTTACCTTTTCAAGAACTGTTTCCACAAGTGCATCATCAACAATTATCTGATCTCTTGTATCATTCAAGCCAATTTAAACTAAAATGCAAAAATGCGAAGACTGAACTGGTTTATATAGTTATATCTGTTAAGTTTCGGATAAATTCTGCTAAACAGGTAAATTTATCGGTGAATGGGGGAAAAGACGCAACGGCACAATGGCTCAAAGGCGTAAGGGCTGTTAAGGTTTTAAATGGATTATAGGCTGACATATTTTTTCTCTTAATTAAAAAATGTGTATAAATTCGTAGATGGATAAGCATGATAAATATTTTAAAACGGGATAAAATATTTTATTTTAATCTTTTGAATGCCGTTGTGCCCTTGCGCCTTTGAGACATTGAGCCGTTCACTAATTAATAGATATATAATGAAAACACCTAAAATTATTTATCAGGTCGATGCATTTACTACCGAACCATTTAAAGGGAATCCTGCAGGAGTTTGTATTCTTGATAAGGAACCAGAATCTGAATGGATGCAAAATATTGCAATGGAGATGAACCTTTCAGAAACTGCATTTGTCCTCCCGGGAAAAGACTGCCGAAGGATCAGATTCTTCACACCGGAAGTCGAAGTACCACTTTGTGGTCATGCTACACTTTCTGCTTCTCACATTTTATATGAAAATAGACACGTAAATGGCAGTGAAGAAACATCACTATTGGCTAAAGCAGGAATTCTCAAAATACGTAAATCAGGAAACTGGATCACAATGAATTTCCCTTCATATAGTATACATCAGATACCTGTTCCGGCAGAGTTTGAAAAAGTGGTTGGTGTTATACCTCAGGAGTTTTATAAATGTGATAATGGATTGACCCTGGCTCTGATAAGTGAGGAAAAGATAATCCGTGAAATGAAACCTGATTTCAACGCTATGAAAAACTCTGAATTCGGCGACCTGATGGTAACTGCCCTGTCATCAGATAAAAAATATGATTTTTGTCTTCGGTTCTTTGCCCCCGCGCTTGGAATTGATGAAGATCCTGTAACCGGATCGGCGCATTGTGCACTTGTTCCATTTTGGTCAGCTAAAACAGGCAGAATGGATTTCATTTCGCACCAGGTATCAAAAAGAGAAGGTATTCTGAAAGTATCACTTAAAGGAGACAGAGTCGAAATATCAGGGCAGGCTAAAACTATTTTTAAAGCGGAATTGTATGTCTGAAGACGGTTTGTGACGTGCGGTGTGCGGTGTGCGGCGATTTGCTTTGCACTGCCACAAAAAATTTGTATATTTCACCTACCCAAAAATATTTATTATGAAACAAGATACTGATTTGCGAATCATTGAGTTAGGTCTGATCTTACCTCCGGCACCAAAACCAGTTGGAGTTTATAAACCTGTTCTGGTAGTTGATAAATTTCTTTACGTATCCGGTCAGGGACCTCTTTTGGCTGATGGATCCATGATGAAAGGTAAGCTTGGTGCAGAACTGGATATTAATCAAGGGAAACTTGCAGCCCGCCAGGTTGGTCTTACAATGCTTTCAACGATAAAGGTTCATTTTGGTGAATTAAAAAAAATCAAACGGATAGTCAAAGTACTGGGAATGGTTAACAGTACCCAGGATTTCGAAAGTCATCCGGCTGTCATCAACGGATTCAGTGAATTAATGTCTGAAGTTTTTGGAGAAGAGAACGGGGTTGGAGTAAGAAGTGCTGTAGGTGCCATGCTTCCAATGAATATCGCTGTTGAAATTGAAGCTATGTTTGAACTTTATTAAAGCAAGAATGGAAAAAGTTGTCTCTCCGGCAGTCCTATGGCATCAGGTGGAGAACGTAAATGAAGTATCTTCACCTTCCCTTTTGATTTATCCCGATCGCATTGAAGCAAATATTAAGAAAATAATTGAAATCGCCGGAAGTGTGGATCAGTTACGTCCACATGTCAAGACACATAAGATGGCAGAGATCATCAAACTGCAGATGAAACATGGCATCTATAAGTTCAAATGTGCAACAATATCAGAAACTGAAATGGTTGCAAAGTGCGGAGCAGCCGATATTTTATTGGCTGTACAACCCGTCGGCCCAAATATTGAAAGGTTTTTTAAATTAAAACAAGAATTCAGTAATTTAAAAATCTCTTGCATAGCTGATAATGAGGATGTTATCATTCAACTATCTGATCATGCAAGGAAAACCGGGCTTGAGACTCATGTCTGGCTCGATATTAACAATGGAATGAACCGTACAGGTGTGACTCCCGGGGAAAAAGCAGGAAGGCTCTTTAAGAGAATAATGGATTCACCTATGCTGGTTGCAGAAGGACTTCATGTATACGACGGCCATATTAATGACCAGGACTTTTCAATCCGGCAAAAAAAATGCAATGATTCATTTTTACCAGTAACGGGCCTGATAGATGAGCTTAAGAGTGAAGGTATTTCACCTGTTAAAGTTGTTGCAGGGGGTACTCCGACATTTCCTATTCATGCTTTACGAAAAGAAGTAGAACTTAGTCCCGGTACCCTTTTGCTGTGGGATTATGGATACAGCAGCTCTTTATCAGATATGAGTTTTTTACATGCTGCAACATTACTTACAAGAATCATAAGTAAACCAGGAAAAGAATTACTGTGTCTCGACCTTGGCCATAAAGCAGTTGCATCAGAGATGCCCCATCCACGAATTAAAATTCTGGGAATGGAGAAATATGCATTTATCAGTCATAACGAAGAACATATGGTTATCCGGACAACTAAGGCAAATATATATAAAACCGGTGATCACCTTTATTGTATCCCCTGGCATATTTGTCCTACTGTTGACCGCCATGATACTGTTTATGTGATTAATGATCACAAGGTTACGGGACAATGGGATGTAGATGCAAGAAAAAGAATGATTAGCATCTGATCCAAACCTGACTGAGTAGTACATTTTCATTCCCGGAAATCCCAAAACATTACTATGAACTAATTGTTTATTTATTAAAAATCAATTCATGAATATGCAAAATACTTTTCAGAATTTAAACTGGCTGGCAATTATCGTTGCAGCTATCAGTGCATTCATTTTAGGGGGTCTGTGGTATTCACCTCTTATGTTTGCGAAGAGATGGATGAAAGAGACGGGTATCTCAGAAGTATCAACAAAAAATATTAATATGATAAAGCTTTTCAGCCTTGCTTTTGTACTTTCTATGATTGCTTCATTTTTCCTGGCACTGTTTATCGGAGTTAAAGCCGGTGCCGGATTTGGAGCCCTGGCAGGATTCATGGCCGGTTTTGGCTGGGTTTTCACATTTATGGGCATCAGCTACCTGTTTGAAGCAAGAACCCTGGCCCATTTTCTTATTAACTCTATATATAGTATTGTCAGTCTCACTATTATGGGAGCCATAATCGGAATATGGCAGTAGGAATGGTGCCGTTATCTATAGAGATACACGAATCCCCTGTACTCCTTACTATCATAATTGACATTATCCCAACCGTAAGCCCTCATTATGTAGAAATATACGCCGGGGCTGGCTTTCACAGATGAAGAATTTACATTCCCGTCCCAACCCTTCCATTCTCTGAGAATTTCTCCTTCACCAAAGAAGGAATAAACTTTCAGACCGCTACGGCTGAAGACTTCAACACTTAGAAACCTTAACGATTTTGATTCAACCATGAAATTGTCATTAATCCCGTCACCATTTGGAGTAAAAACATTTGGAATATGAAGCTCGGAGATATCAACGACAATTTTTTGATCGAGTCTTAATGAATCGATGCAATGAAGATCGCTTTCGACAGTTAATTTAACGGAATACTCACCTGGTATGTAATATATATGAGGTTCGGGATTAGGAAGTTTCGAGGTTACAGTATCGCCAAATTCCCAAAGATACGTGATTGCTCTTACCGATTTATCTGTGAATGTTACTGTAAGAGGAGCTTCACCTGTAAAAGGATCAGCAGTGAAGTCCGCTTTAACGTGAATTGACTGATATGGGAAAGATGATTCGGCTATGCATCCAAAACTATCACTGACATGAAGATTATAAGTGACATCAACTAAAGGAGGATCGAATGTCTGAGGATTTAGAAGGAAATCAGGATAAGGTATCGAAGATGCCGGATCGGATGACCATAAGAAGCTGACACCATTTGGCAACTTTACCGGAATCCCGTTAGAAATATTTCTATAATAGAATGTATCAATTGCTGCCTGACCTTTTAATGCTACATAATCACATGTGCGGTTCTGAAGCGCTGCTGATGAAAAAGGTTTATCTAAAAAAATCCAGGCTGTAAGTGTTGCATCATATCCACCACTGATTATGACCCTGTATCCTCCTTCATCAAGATCACCTGAAGATGAAGTCAGTACGGCTGATTCAGTTTTAAGAAAAATACTGAAACTTTTTGTGATATCGCTCCATTTGTACCATGAGTAATTGAACGGACCCGTTCCTCTCGGACTATTGGCATTAAGGCTGCCTTTCACTGATCCTGATGTATTACAATAGATAAAGACCGGGTCTTTAACTGTTGGAGCAGAAGGATAAGAAGTATATCGTACTGCATTCATTCCCGGCGCCGAAAGCTGAGCCTCAGAAATAGCCGGCAGCAATAAAACAATTATTAACAAAAAATAACGCACAGGCAATCAGATGTTTGTAATTATAACGCTTTTGGAAACTTTTTGGTATTCACTTTTGCAATTATAGTAAAATTAGGGAAATATCAGGGATCAGTCCAAATGAAATACCTCTTCCATATTTGCCCACCACTCGCCTGTTTGTCGGTTTGTCATAGGATCCTGCATCGGCTCCATGATAGCCCACCATTCCTTAGTCTTTGGATCTGCAGCCATTTTAGCCATGTCAGCAGCAAAATCTTTTCCGGCATATTCAAAATATGCATAAAGCATACCATCCTTATGGAAAATAGAATAATTCTGCATGTTACATTTCTTGATCATTTTAAGAACCTCAGGCCATACGGCAGAATGATATTTTTTGTATCGTTCAAATTGTTCAGGCCTTACTCCGATTACCTGTCCAAATCTTTTCATGATTTAATGATTTTAATTTGCATACAATTATAATCAATTTCATGGAATATTCTGACTTTTCAGGTCGGTCACTTTTTAACCACAAAGGTCACAAAGAAGGCACAAAGGACGCAAAGGTTAAACCTTATCATTCAGTTCTTTGAGACCTTTTTCTTCAACCTTCGTGTACTTTGTGGTTAATAGATTTAAATTTCCCCAAAACTTCATATTGTTAATAAATAATCCCTTATAAATTCAGTGGAAATTGAATACCTGACTTTGTAATTGCTAAATTTGCCCGGCCCGGTACGCTGTAATTCGAACAATCACATGACAACCAATTACCTGAACGATCTGAATGAATCTCAGAAACAAGCAGTTATCAACACTGAAGGACCTTCTCTTGTGATAGCGGGTGCAGGTGCCGGGAAAACTAGAGTACTGACATACCGGATAGTTCATCTTCTGCAGAAAGGTGTTCCCGCAGGTAAAATTCTGGCATTGACGTTTACCAACAAGGCGGCAAAGGAGATGAAAGAACGTATAACCAGAATTGTCAATCCTGACATAGCCCGATATCTATGGATGGGTACCTTTCACTCTGTTTTTGCAAAGATCTTAAGGATGGAAGGTGGCAGGCTTGGATATAAACCGAACTATACCATTTATGATTCTTCAGATTCCAGGAGTCTCCTCAGATCAATAATAAAGGAACTTAATCTTGATGATAATATTTACAAACCCGGAGTGATAGCTTCAAGGATCTCGACAGCAAAAAACAACCTGGTAACAGCCAGCATATATGCAGCTGATCTTTCAATGCAGGATTATGATAAATCGAGCCGGATGCCATTGCTTGCCGATGTCTACAGGACTTATGCCTCGCGCTGTTTTAAAGCCAACGCAATGGATTTTGATGATCTGCTGCTAAATACAAACATTTTGTTCAGAGATTTTCCTGACGTCCTGGAGGTATACCAGCAAAGGTTTAATTATGTGCTTGTTGATGAGTACCAGGATACAAACTATTCACAGTATCTTATAGTAAAGAAACTTGCCGCTTTACACCAGAATATTTGTGTAGTCGGCGATGATGCGCAAAGCATTTATTCATTCAGAGGGGCAAGAATTGAGAATATTCTGGAGTTTAAAAACGACTACGTCGATTATCAGCTTTTTAAGCTTGAACAAAACTACAGGTCGACCCAGATTATTGTTAATGCAGCAAATACAATTATTGCTAATAATGAGGGTCAGATTCAGAAGAAAGTATATTCGATGAATGAGACAGGGGAAAAGATTCAGGTTATGCAGGCTATGACCGATTCCGAGGAGGGCTTTAATGTTTCATCTGATATTTTTGATAAGAGATTCTCACAACAGCTAAACTGGTCGGATTTTGCAATATTATACAGAACAAATGCACAGTCGAGGATATTTGAAGAGACTCTCCGGCGAAAAAATATACCATATAAAATCTATGGCGGATTATCATTTTATGAGCGCAAAGAGATAAAAGATATTCTGGCTTACTTCCGGATGGTTATTAATCCTGAAGATGAAGAAGCTCTTAAAAGATCAATTAACTATCCTAAACGGGGTATCGGAGATACAACCATTCAGAAAATATTTGAACTGGCAGCCGCATTTAATGTAACACCCTGGAGTATTCTCCCGGAAGCGGGAAAATATCCTGATCATTTTAACGCAGGGACAGTAAAAAAATTAACTGTGTATGCCGAAGTAATTAATAACCTCCGTCTGAATTCAGATACTACAGATGCTTTTATAAAGGCGAGGGAAATTGCTCTTGGTTCAGGAATAATGAGAGAACTTAAGGATGGAAAATCTCCTGAGGAAGTGAGCAGGTATGAAAACCTTGAAGAATTATTGAATGCAATAAAAGTTTTTACCGAAGCTGCTGAAACCAACGGTGATCCGGCAATATTAGAGGCTTACATGGCCAATGTTGCTTTACTGACGGATCAGGATACTGAAAATGAAGAGGACCGGAATAAAGTTACTCTAATGACAATGCATTCAGCCAAAGGGTTGGAATTCAAACATGTGTATATTGTCGGTATGGAAGATACATTGTTTCCGTCACCCATGTCATCAGGAAGTGCCAGGGAACTTGAGGAAGAGAGACGACTTTTCTATGTAGCTGTTACCCGTGCAGAAAAACAGGCCACACTAAGCTATGCGCTTAACAGATATAAATGGGGAAATCTTGAAAGATGTAGTCCGAGCAGGTTCCTCCGCGAGATTGACCAGAAATTTCTGCACTATCCACAAACCGGGGGAAAACCATTTCAGAATAATAAACAACCGGCGACCAAACCCTCATCCCTGCGCGAAGAACCCATTCCTTATTCAAAGGATGACAGGTTAAAAAAGATCCGGAAAACAGAGCTTATCTCTGCCGTTCCTTTTACAGGAAGCGATTCTTCCCTCTTTTCTGAAGGAGATATGGTAGAACATGAGCGATTTGGCAAAGGAATAATAGTATCCATCGAGGGACAACCACCAAATACCACCGCTACTGTGGAGTTCGGAAATAACGGAAGCAAAAAGCTCCTTCTGAGATTTGCAAAACTCAGAAAAATATAAATTATTTGGTTTTTTTAATGGAGATCCTTTAACCACAAAGGACTCAAAGTATGCACAAAGGACACAAAGTCAAATCTATTTCATTCAGTTCTTTGCGACCTTAGGTTCTAAATCTTTGCGATCTTTGCGGTTAATGAATCTTGTTTTTTATTTTTTACCAGACTGACCAAAATTCATTTTCATGAATGTAATACCAACAGTGGATATTGAATGACTGAATTTTTCATTTATCTCTTTGGTTTCCATTTTCATAGCAGGATTATTGTTTTTATCGAACGATTCCATAGCCAGCATCATAGAGCCTTCGAAACCCGGATAGTTATAATAGGTTGGCACCCCGGCTTTTCCCCAATACTTTTTATCAGCTTTCAGCTTGACATCTTTTGTCATCCATACATTTGAATAGCCTTCTTTTTCAGCGTCTACAATTTTATACTCATCACATTTATATCCGGCAATAACACGCGATTGCCCGGTTTTTGTTATAGTCGCTTTTTCCGGGTCGGGTCCTTTCTGCGACTTGGCTTGAGCAGCCATTGCTGAATCAGAAGGAATAGTCGAAATCATTCCGGTTTTAGAATCTTTAGTCTCTATAAGCATCATGAAGGCTCTATTGTCGTTATCAAAAAGGAATACGGTTGGCAAAGTTTTATCTCCCTCCTTTTGATTAACTGGCAGTACTTCAATTCCGGCATTCAGGGTATTGCTGTTAAAATATGTGTAAAAGTCGGATTTCAACACATCTTTTTTATCGTATGTTTCCATCTGCATATAAATTCTGCCTGTAAACTTGTATTCATCATCATATTTGGTGTCAATTTTCCCACCAAAAAGTCCACGACCAGTTTCTTTGGTACCCTTTTTTTCAGTGGTTGTAGTTTTGTCCGTTTGATTCTTATCGGTCTTTTCATTTTCTTTGGCTTTATCTTTGGCACTTTTGTCAACTGCTGAATCAACTTTTTGGTCGATCTTTCTGTCAATAGCCCTTCTTAAAATCCATCCCTGAGCATTTGACGTAGCAGGTAACATTATTACCAATACCAGTAAGAGAAAAATTGATCTTGTTTTCATGATTAAGAATATTTATTAATTAGAGTATAAAGTTACAAAACTAAGAGAAATATTAAATGCCATTTTCAAATAGAATTATCAATATGAAGTTTATTCTTTTTTATACACTAAAGTGCCATAAGCTATTTCACCTTTTGCCAGATCGATCGGCAATTGAAATTCCTGAGCCTCTCCCTCATAGGTGAAGAAGATTCCTTCATCTTTTGTTTTCCATTTAAATTGACGTTTTTCTGTTCCCTGGTAGTTTTCGACACCGGTACTATCAGCATTAAGCACAAATTGCATAGGCTTACCATCTATTTATACATAAGACAATAAATAATTTTAATTATGCTGCAATCACCTCAACAGGTTTCTCCTTCTCCCTTAATACCGCTTCATAGAGTGAGGCAAAGGAACTGCATATCCACATCATTGCAGGGAAGATCCCGACTATTAACATTAAAAGTCCGAAGATCGCAATAAAGATTGATACAAAACCCATGAGAAATATTTGCCATCCATGTCCCCGGGTAAGTTTCCAACTTAACTCCACAGCTTCTATAGGATCAAGCTTTTTGTCCATTACAATATACGAGACGAATGCAAGCCGGCAACCGATAATAATACCGGGAACGATAAGTGCGAACAAACCAAGTACGACCAGTGCAAATACTAAAAGGTTCGCCAGGACTATATGAAGATAATTTTCCATAAATCCTTTTATCAGGTACTCAAAATCAGGTTTTATTTTCCGTACTGCCTGCACGAAAATCATATTGCCACCGTATTCAAATACTGGTGCGACCAGAAATGCATAGAGCATTGCAAGCAGGCCGAAGAATGCTGCAAAGATTCCAAATGTCCCTAATCTGAACAGGTTATGCCCAAAGTCGTTTCCCCAGTTCCAGGGACCTCTGTGCAGATCAGACAGGTCAAAATGCCAATTGAACATTTTAAACGGAGCTGTTACAATGGCCAGAATTATAATAACCAGGAATAACCTTAGAAAATTATCCATCATTACCTTCCAGCCGGTCCCGAAACAATATCCAAAATCAGGTACTAATTTGTATTCATTATTTGTTTCCATATTTACAATTATTAAATAAAAAATCTTTTGTACTCATATGAAGCAAATGTAGCTCACCTAAAATTTTCAGACTTCATACCTTAGTAGTGATTTTATATTTTCCTACTTAAGTATGTATTACAATACTTTGGTAGTGGCTATTTTTAGTCTTTCGGATTTGCAGGAACTTTATATCTTTATAAAATGATGCATTACCTGGGATATTTAATTTTTATTTTGTCTGTTGCTCTGGCTGCTGGAGGCGTTGTCCTGTCGTCAAAACTCAGGAACTCTTACCGTCACGAAATATTATCAACATTACTCTATTTTCAGGTTTTCATATTTACTTTCGGATTCTATGGGATATGGGGACAAGTAGTAATCAAAGTTTTTCTGTCAACTTATATTTCAGCTGAACTGCTAACCAGGTTTTCAGATATTGCAGTGCTTCTCGGCTTGCCATTCCTGGTTTTTGCATGGTTAATGCTTATTCAGTTTTCATTTGGAATTTCAGGAAAAAAGAACAGTAACTGGTTCGTATTCTGGTTTCTGTTACTGAATTTCTCTGTTATTGTTATTGTTGGATATTTAATAGCAAAAACAAGTGCGTTAAAACCGATAGCACTTTTAAGGTATTACTTCATTTCCATGAACTTTATTTATTCACTCCTTTCTTCTTTGCTGATTGCATTTCCGGGAAAAGGAAGACCGATAATCCATGAATTTGACCGGAAGAGGATTACTATAGGAATTCTCCTGGTCATGATCTTACAGTGCGTACCACTTCTGTTTTATACGTCACAACCATATATTGCTGTTATTTTTATTTTTACATTCTTTGCAGGCAATACTTTTCTTCCGATATATCTGAATTACGGAACACTCCTTACTGTTTTTTCTACAGAGCCTGTGAAGGACCTTTCATTTGAAGAGTTCTGCAAGAAATTTGAAGTATCGCCGCGCGAAACAGACATCGTGCGTGAAATATGCAACGGATTAAGTAATAAAGAAATATCAGATAAGCTTTTTATCAGCCTGCAGACTGTAAAAGATCATACTCACCGGATCTATATGAAAACAAATGTAAAGAGCCGTGTTCAGCTTATTTATCTGGTAAAGGAATTGAAGATCCTGTAAATCATGAAAATTTCAGATATACTATCACTCTCCCCTGATTGAATTCAAGAGAAAAGCTATCTCCAAGTGACTCATTTAGTGTGGCAAACCACCAATTGTTAATTTTTGTTCTGTTGAGCGGATATTTTAATCCAAGTGATGTGACTTTCGTCTCAGGATCAATGGAAAAGATCGAAACCTGTTGACCCTGAAAGGAGGATATTTTAGAACTTTTCAGTAAGGGTCGCAGGATCCCCGTATCAGTTACCATAAGTACATTCATGTTTTTGGTGTATTCCGCAAGCAGCGAAATATTACCTATTGTGTGATCCTCCCGTTTACCTGTTCCAGCAACGATTACAATATCTTTATAGCCCTTTTCATTGCACCACGAAACCGCTTTAGTCAAATCATTGGTATACTGACTTTCATCGAGGAAAATACGATCTGCAAACCTGGTTGCCAGATCATCACTCAGGGAATCCAGATCTCCAACGATAGCATCAGGCTGCATTCCTGCAAGAATCAGGTTTTGTGTACTTCCATCGCAACATATAATGCGTTTTGCATTCTTCAGATAGTCAAGTGGGATCTGATGCTGAGGAAAGATTCCGTCTGCAACGATAACTGTGTAAGATTCAGACTGAAAATCGTTCATAGAAGCTTTTATAAAATTAATTCTTAAAATCCGCTTAAGTTCTCTCCCTTTTTTTACCTCTCGCCAACCCCTCCAAGGGGGAGGGGCTAATAGTTTGATTATCTTTTCCTTACTCCCCTTCTCCCCTGGGAGAAGGGGACGGGGGATGAGGTATCGTTTTTTTCCACTCAATCAGTCCTGCAAATGACATTATCCCATATACAACATACAGAACAGCTGTGGGATAGAGTCCACGTGTTATAAAAAGAACTGCCGATACAAAATTTACAACAATCCATAAAAACCAATGTTCATATATCTTCCGGGCAAGCATCCATGTAGCAACTATTGACAAAGATGTAATAAATGAATCTCTCGCGGGGACAGGTGAATCAGTGAGCCTAGTAAGAACCAGCCACATTATAGCATATAATAATACAAAAACGATGGCCAGAATTATACCTGTTTTAAGTCCTAACCTTGTTACTTCAAGTTCATTCTTCTCACGTTCTTCCATTCCCCCATTCTCCCTTTCTCCCATTCTCCCCTTCTTCCCCCTGGCCCACCAATACCAGCCAAGACAGCTTATAACCAGATAATAACCCTGAAGGCTCATATCTGCATAGAATTTGTTTGTGAAAAAAACCCAGATATACACG
>Ga0209744_1000049_pt1 | contig 35229 bp, 33 predicted proteins | sample BarGraNGADG00311_2_FD_184494 | JGI IMG/M metagenome (GOLD analysis project Ga0209744, IMG submission 184494) | Arctic peat soil microbial communities from Barrow, Alaska - Barrow Graham LP Ref core NGADG0004-311 (SPAdes) (version 2) | ecosystem: Environmental > Terrestrial > Soil > Wetlands >... | reverse complement strand
ATTAAGATCTCCCATCTCATATTCTGCATTTTTATCAAAACAACATGGAATTACTTTCCCATCCCAGGTTATTACCGGATTAAACCAAAGTCTGGCACATCTGTCAGGCAAAGTATTTTTAATGACAAATTCCCCGTCTGCTATTTTATATCTGCTGAACTTTCCGTTTGATGGCGTCCAGGATTCTATGTCTGCTTTATCAATGACCTGCATCGATTTCAAACGTAGTGAGGCGTTCACGTTTTTTGCTAAAAGTCTGATCTCAGGTATCTGATGTTCGTTAAGTTTATTTACAAGGAATTGTATCTCAATTTTCAAGGAAGATTTGTGTAAGTGTTTTGCATGAGTTACATTCTTAATTCCATCAAGTACGGTATTTAGTCTGCCATTTACCCTGTAGGCTGAATATGTTTGCTGGTCGATGCCGTCAATAGAAATAATTAGTTTATTCAAACCTGACCTGACAATTCTTTCCGAGTTTTCCACGGATAAGAAATGACCGTTTGTTGATACTATAGAATAAGGTTTCGGACGACCACCTATAAATGAGAAAAACGAAGGATGAAGCATAGGTTCACCCTGAAAATAGAGATTCAGACAATAAAGATAAGGAGTGAGTTCCTTCATGACCCTGTTGAACAGACCAATATCCATAAACCCACGTTCTCTGACCATCAAGCCTGATCCAGTTGAACATTGGGGACAATGAAGATTACATTTATTGGTCAGTTCAGTACTTACGGATACAGGCATACCTTTTATTTCTGCTTTTCCTGTAACAGAGCCTTTCAGATATGAATATCCAGCCAGAAAAACATTTACAGGTTTAATAATGCTTTCGATCATTAAAGTCTGAAAAAATATTAAAGAAAGATAAGAAAATATTTATTATGGCAGTAATAGGGTAAATGATAAGGTCAAAGGTCATAGGGTTGAAATGGAAAGAATACAGTATTCGGAAACAAGATGAATTCAAATTTTAAACTTAATAAATTAATGCCATGAAAACTTTTAAACACTTTTCGCTTATTGCAGCAGTTCTTTTGCTGGCCTTTGTGGCTCAGACTGCATATGCCGGAAATCACTCAGGTAAAAAGAAGAACGACCAGCAGAATTTAGTAACAATTAAAGGAAAGGTTGTTGATGCAGAAAGCAGAGCTCCGCTGGTGTTTGCAACTGTTGCCGTCAAAGAATCAAATGTGGCAATTGTAACTAACATCGATGGAGAATTCACTCTTAAAGTCGGTGACCTTTCAACATCAAAAAGTCTTGAGATCTCTTTTCTGGGATATAAAAACAAGACTATTCCTCTGAGTGATCTTAAAGATAATGGCTACAAAAATGTTATTGCGCTTGAGACAGCACCTATCCCTATAAAAGAGATTATTGTCAAACCTCTTGATCCAGTCAGTATTGTCGAGAAAGTTATCAGTAACATAGATAAAAACTACGAGACAGTTCCAAATCTGATGACTGCATTCTACAGGGAGACTATCAGAAAGAACCGTTCATATGTATCAATAGGAGAAGCTGTTGTTGAGATCTTCAAAGCACCTTATAGAAATGATGTTCGCTATGATAATGCCAGGATCTATAAAGGAAGAAAAAGCGCTGACGTTGAAAAAATGGACACAGTTCTGTTTAAACTACAGGGCGGTCCGATAAGCGTTTTAGAGCTTGACCTTGTTAAAAACTCGGAATCTGTCCTTACCAGGGAAGCTATGCAGAACTACAATTACTCACTTACCGGTGTTATTGAAATCGATAACAAACCTCATTATGTGATTGACTTTATTCAAAAGCCATCTGTTGAAATGCCTTTATTCATGGGAAGTCTTTACATAGATATGGACTCTTATGCTTTAACTGAAGCAGAATTCGGATTTAATCTTTCAGACAAAGAGGCTGCACAATCAATTTTTATCAGGAAAAAACCGCTTGGAATGAAAGTGACCCCGGAAATTGCAACTTACAGAGCCAAATACCGTGAACAGGGAGGCAAATGGCACTTTGCATACTCTAGAGCTGAAGTTAAATTTAAAGTTAGCTGGGCTAAAAAACTCTTCAATACATACTATACCACTATGTCTGAAATAGCCATAACTGATCGTACTGACCAGGAAGTTATTAAATTTGCAGGAAAAGACAAGATCAAGTACAATGATGTGTTTTCAGAAAAAGTCGGAGCCTTTACTGATAAAGAATTCTGGGGAGATTATAACGTGATTGAACCCGACCAGAGCATTGAATCAGCAATACGCAGACTTAGCAGAAAACTAAAATTCAGCGACAGAGAAAATAACAAGTAACGAGAGATCTATGATCAGGGATACCGAGATAATAGGGAGGATCCGAAAAGGCGATGTAGGACAGTTTGAGTTGCTTTTCCGATCCTCCTATGTTTCCCTGGTACGATACGCAAAGACTCTGATAAAAGATCATGACACTGCAGAAGAAATAGTACAAGATCTGTTTTTCAGACTCTGGCAGGATAAGGAAAAATTAAACATTGAAAGTTCTTTAAATGGTTATCTCTTCAGATCAGTTCACAATAAATGCCTGCATTATATAGAACATAACAAGGTTGTTGAACGACATGCTGAAGATATCCTGAACCGCCAGGCGGAAAGGCAGGAGAGCCCTTCCGACATCCTTAATTACAAAGAGCTGCAGGAAAAAGTAGCCAGGATACTGGAAAGGCTTCCCGAAAGATGCGGAAAGATTTTTACCATGAGCAGATTTGAGGGACTTAAATATAACGAGATAGCTGAAAAATTATCCGTCTCGGTAAAAACGGTTGAAGCAAACATGGGCAGGGCACTGAAAGAATTCAGAAAGGAGTTAACACAATTATGAAAGAGATGAATAAGAAAGAGAGATTTACTGATAAGGAGTGGGAGGAACTTGCCTCTGTCCTTTCAAATGAGAAGGATGAATCGTCAGATCTCCTCAAGCGCTTTATGGCTGAAGATAACAATTCCGGAAATGAGTGGAAAGATTTAAAGAATATGAATAGTAAAGAAGAAATAAATGTTGATAATGCCTGGAATAAAGTTTATTCAAGGTTGAATGAAAATAATCTTTTAGAAGGTGAAGTCCGTGCCAGAACCATTTATATGAGGCCTTCCATAATGAGGATTGCAGCTCTTGCTCTGATTTTATTAAGCCTTGGATCCACTGCAATTTACATGAATAACGCAGGTTATTTTAGTAAAAAAATTGCTGCTATAGCCGGTAATGAACAAAAGAATATCCTGATCTCTCTTCCCGATGGAAGCAAGATCTATCTTAACCGTAATTCTGAGCTCAGCTACCGCACAAATTATGGCAAACACGGAAGGGCTGTAAAACTTGCCGGAGAAGCTTTCTTCGAAATAGCCCCTGACGTTTCAAAACCATTTATTATAGATGCCGGGAAAGCTAAAGTAAAAGTTGTAGGAACATCCTTTAATGTCATAACAAATAACAGGGATTCCTCAGTGGAGGTCTTTGTAAAAACAGGGAAGGTCGAAGTATACGATAATTCAGGATCACAGTCCCTTCTGCTCGATCCGGGCTATGTGGGAACAATTGACTCAAAGACATCAGGGAAAAATGTTAACAGTGATCCAAACTACATTTCATGGAAAACCGGGTACCTGTATTACACTGACCAGAAGTTAAGCGTTGTATTCAATGATCTGAAGAGGGTCTATAATATGGATATTGTTGCTGATGATCCCTATATTCTCGAATACCAGTGGCATTCCCCAATTGATAATTCGTCGCAGCAAATAATAATTAATTTAATTTGTCGTAGTTTTAACCTGAGTTATACAAAAGATGGTAATGTTTTCCATCTTACAAAAAAATAACTCATCATAAAAAATGTCATCGTCCAGTGGCAATATTTTAATAAAAGTACTGGCCATTGCATTGTTCATTATACTGATCTTACCGCATAGAGCAGACTGCCAGAGGAGCATTCTTGACTCGACCTTTACCTTCAGAGCGGGTACAGTTAAAACAGGCAACGCTCTCGATATTATTACAAAACGAACTGGTTATAATTTTACATACGACAGCCGTCTGATTGATCAGGAAAAGAGGACGGTAATGACATTCAGAGATACAAAACTCATAATAGTTCTGAACAGTATCCTGAAGAATGATACCCTTGTTTTTTCAGTAATTGACAAGTATATAATCATCTCGCGTCCGGAAAGATCCCCTGCAGTGAAGGCAGATTCGACATCAGCTGCAAAAGTAAAATATATCACCGGTAAAATTATTGATGACGAGACTTCCGAACCCTTGCCTTTTGCAACACTGGCATTAAAAAATAAGGGTAAAGGAACCGTAACAAATAATAATGGTGATTTTGGAATGAAAATCACCTCTGATCTTTTTGAAGATACACTTTCCGTCTCATTTATCGGATATTCAGGAAGAGAAATCCCTGTCAGAAAGGCCTTCGGAAATAACCTGACAATTTCGATGAAGAGAGATTTCATCTCAATACCTGAAATCATTATAAAAAATCAGAATCCGCAGGAAGTAATTTCCAGGACACTAAAATCAATACCTGTAAATTATGGTAACACACCTGCTTTTATGACGGGTTTTTACAGGGAAGGAATTTTGAAAAAATCTGAACTTCAAACCTATTCCGAAGCAATTTTGCAGATTTATAAAAGTGCATATTCCGGAACTCTTTTGGGTGACCAGATTAAAGTTTATAAAAGCCGGAAAATCGAAAATACGGAACGAAGCGATACACTTGCATTAAGACTTAAAGCAGGTCTAAGCACATGCCTGGAGCTTGACGGAGCAAAGAATAACTTTGAATTCCTGACAAGTACAACTGATTACATGTACAGGATAACAGATATTGTTACATACGATGATGAAACAGCTTATGCTATCGAATTTGAGCAGCGTGAAAATATTGACCTGCCGCTTTTTAAAGGTACTATTTATGTCAATACATCTGATTATGGCATCCTGAATGCAGAATTCGAAATTAATCCGAAGTTGATCTATAAAATGAAAGATTCCTTTATTTCAGCAACATCACATGGATATAATACCTGGCCCATCTCTGTAAAATATTCTGTTAGTTACCGGAAAATGAACAACAGATATTTTTTAAATCACGTAAGAGGCGACCTTCTATTTACCGCAAGCAAGAGGAAGAAACTATTCAATATGCAGTTTAAAGTATTTTTTGAATTGGCAATTACTGAAACAGAGTTAAAGAATGTAACACGATTTGACCGGGAAGAACTTGCCCCGATTCATTCAATATTTTCAAAGACTATAAACAACTATGATCCTTTATTCTGGGGAAATCAGAATTTTCTCCGGCCTGAGGACAACCTGCTACAGGCTCTGAAGAATATGAATGTGAAACTTCAGGAGTTCTCGAAGTAGTCATTTCGGATTTCGGATTGGCGATTTCGGATTATTTTATCTTAATCCGAAATCAATTCTAATATTTATTTATCAGATTATACAGCTCCGTCAGATCAGGAGTCAGAATGATTTCAGTTCTTCTGTTTTTCTGACGAGCATCTGAAGTATTACGATCATCTACAGGCAGGTATTGACTCCTTCCCGAGGCAGTTAATCGTTTTGCATCAATCTTTGATCCTTCGAGAAGAACTCTGATAACCGTAGTAGCTCTCTTAACACTTAAATCCCAGTTGTCCTTCAACTGGCTATTCCCCGGGTTATATGGAACATTATCAGTATGACCTTCGATCATGACCTGTATATCCGGATTTTTTTCAAGAACGTTTGCCAGTTTTTTCAATGCGTTTTTTCCATTGACATCAATATCCCAGCTGGCCGATTTAAACAGGAGTTTTTCATCAAGTGAGACATAGACTTTACCGTTCTTCATTGTAACTGTAAGACCGTTGTTTTCAAATCCGAGCAGAGCCTCAGATACTTTATTCTTCAGATCCTGGACAATTTTCTTCTGCGTATCAAGTATTTTTTCCAGCTCAGCCATTCTTGCATTTTTCTTTTCCAGTTCAAAAGTAAGCTGATCAAGAGTAGCCTTTTTAGTATCAAGGTTTTGTCCAAGCTGACGAAGAAGATCCTCTTTTTTCTGAAGGTTTTCCTGAGCTGTCTGCAGCTCAGAAAGTAATCTTTGAGTCTCCTTCACATTGCCTTTGATAAGATCCTCCTGTGCATTCTGTAATTCGTTGTACCTGGATGAGATTTTATTATAATCGTCAACAGCCTTATCGCGTTCAGTTTGTGCCGCTGTAATAACCTGTTTTACAGTATCTATCTCCTTTTCAAGGGAGGCAAGTTTTGCTTTTAGTTCTTTGTTTTGCATTTCAAGACCAATATTGTCAGTCTTGAAAGCATCACGCTCATTCATGAATTGTTTGCTGGTATCCTGCAAACTGCTGAACTTCTTTCCTGAAACACATGATATTGAAAACATTACTAAAGCGAAAATCCCCAGAATGTAATAAATTGATCTGTTCATAACTCAATTTGATTTTATTTAAAAAAACTGACCTTTCTAATAAATGTATCCGATCCCTTGAATTCCGAAACAAAAATAAGAAAATCCCGGGTATGCTTCAGCAAACACACAGGAATAATAATTGTTATATTTGCAGGTTATTTTTTATAACCATCTCCAAATGGGCAGGGAAGAGAATTTACTCTCTAAAATATATACTCCTGATGATCTGAGAAAGCTTGCTCCGGACGATCTTGTGCAGGTGAGTTCTGAACTCCGGCAGTTTATTATAGATGTTGTATGTAATAACCCCGGCCATTTCGGAGCCAGTCTGGGTGTGGTGGAGTTGACTGTAGCTCTGCACTACGTATTTAATACCCCTTACGATAAAATCATATGGGACGTGGGGCATCAGGCTTACGGACATAAAATTCTTACTGGAAGGCGGGAAAATTTCGCTACTAACAGAAAGTACAAAGGAATAAGCGGTTTTCCAAAAATGGCTGAAAGTGAGTACGACGCATTTGGAACCGGCCACTCTTCAACTTCTATATCAGCTGCTCTCGGGATGGCAGTTGCAGCAGCCAGTAAAGGAGAGAACAGGCATGTTGTTGCAGTCATCGGTGATGGGGCAATGACGGCAGGACAGGCCTTTGAAGGTCTCAATAATGCAGGTATCGGGAAGTCCGATATTCTTGTGATCCTGAACGATAACAATATCGCTATTGATGCAAATGTAGGGGCTCTGAAGGAATACCTCCTTGATATCACGACCAGCAAAACATATAACAGATTTAAGGACCGTGTATGGAAAATTCTCGGAGTATTCGGAAAACTAGGTCCAAATGCGCGGACACTTGCTGCCCAGCTTGAAGCCGGAGCAAAAAGCACAATACTCGACAGGAGCAACCTGTTTGAAGGACTTAATTTCAGGTATTTTGGACCTATCGATGGTCATGATGTAATGCACCTGACAAGAGTCCTCGAAGATCTGAAGGGAATTCCGGGACCAAAATTGCTTCACTGCCTTACAGTTAAAGGGAAGGGTTTTAAACAGGCTGAAGAAGACCAGACGGCCTTCCATGCCCCGGGAAGATTTGATAAAGAAACCGGTGAGATAATTAAAACATCAGTTACAGATGCCCCACCCACTTATCAGGAGGTTTTCGGGAAAACAATCCTTGAGCTGGCAGAGCTGAACAATAAGATAACAGGTATCACTCCTGCTATGCCAACTGGAAGTTCCCTGAACATTATGATGAAAGAGATGCCGGAAAGAACATTTGATGTTGGCATTGCCGAACAACATGCAGTAACATTTTCCGCCGGACTTGCCACAGAAGGTATGATCCCTTTCTGCAACATCTATTCATCATTTATTCAGAGGGCATACGACCAGATAATTCACGATGTTGCTCTTCAGAACTTACATGTAGTATTTTGTATTGACAGAGGTGGTCTTGTCGGTGCCGATGGTGCCACGCACCATGGCTTTTTCGATATGGCATTTATGCGTTCTATTCCCAATATGGTTGTTTCTGCTCCCATGGATGAGATTGATCTGAGGAACCTGATGTACACTGCACAGCTCGATAAAAACAGATTTCCATTTTCGATCCGTTATCCACGCGGACGAGGAATATTCACCGATTGGAGAAAACCTTTCAGCGAGATTAAAATTGGAAAAGCCCGGCAGATAAGTGAAGGTAACGACATAGCTGTGTTATCTATCGGTCACCCCGGAGTTGCAGTTACTTCTGTTGTAAATAAACTTTTAAAGGAAAACATATCAGTTGCTCATTTCGATATGCGGTTTGTTACTCCTCTTGATAAGGATGTCCTCCATTCTGTCTTTAAAAAATTCAGGTATATAATCACTGTTGAAGACGGAGTGCTTAAAGGAGGATTCGGGAGTGCGGTGGTTGAATTTATGTGCGATAACGGGTACAACTCTGAGGTAAGGCGGCTGGGTATACCAGACTATTTTGTTGAACACGGGACACAGGAAGAACTCTACAGGGAGTGCGGGTTTGATGAAGATGGGATAGAAGTTGCTATCAGGGAGGTTGTAGTGAAAATGAAAGGGAGAGAGGGAGACGGGGAGAAAGTGAGAAAATAAGATAAAAGACAAAAGGATAAAGACAAAAGTTTTTTATATTTTCGCAGTCCTGTCTTTTCAAGCCCGGATGGCGGAATTGGTAGACGCGCTGGTCTCAAACACCAGTGGTAGCAATGCTGTGCCGGTTCGATCCCGGCTCCGGGTACAGAAGCAAAAGAAACAGATTTTTTATCTGTTTCTTCTTTTTTCACACCTTTTGTCTACAAAGCGGATATCAGAGACCTGATTTGGTTTGGGTAAAAGTTTCAATATATACGACTAAATTTGAAATTTGTGTTTTGTCAAGCGTTTTCTGATAGGCAGGCATTAGAACAGATTTGTTGACACCCTTTCCACCAAAAGAGATAGTCTCAGTAAGAGTTTCGATGGAGAGCGCTTTCATATAAGTCGAATCCGACAGACTGTGTGGCTTTGGATTGAGGTTGTAGGCATTGAACCCATCTCCTTCCCCGATCTGTCCATGACAAACAACACAGTATTGCTCAAACAATTGTTTGCCCTGCCGTTCGGTGTATGTGAATCTTATCCATGGATCATTTCGAATAAGTGAATCTGCTATTGTTGCAGAAAGGCTGTCACTGTCTTTTTTTGACGCAGTTCCCGACTGATGAAACTTATGACAGCTAATCTGGGAGAAAACAAACAAAAAAACAATCAAAAGCATATGTAAATGTTTCATAACTAATTTTTTGTTTTCAGACTCATTAAATAGGCTGTTAAATCTTTTGCCTCAGCGTCGGACAAACCAGCACGAGGCTCCAATGTTTCGGGTTTATATTTCTGAGGATTCAACAGCCAGTGGTATATCCAACCAGGAGTCAAACGGTTACCGGCTTTGTCGAGAGGTGGACCTACATAACCTCCATTACCTCCCACTATGTGACAACTCTGACAGCCATATTTCTCCCTGAACAATCCCTGCCCCCGTGTTATGGCCTCTGCAGAGTTATCCCACCCGTTTTCCATGGAGAGGTTGTCACTTATAAGAACTTTATAGAAGTAGTCTGTTAAAATTTCTATCTCATCTCCGGTTATGGAAAGGTTGGGCATCCTTTCTTCCATAAGGGGTCGAAGTGAGTAAGGGACCTTGAAGTAGCTTTCTACCCACTTCTGCTGAAGCTGACTTCCCACAATGCTTAAATCGGGTGCGATCGTTCCCCCGGTTTGGTTTATGGTATGGCACTTTAAACAACTGTATTTTTGAATAATCTGTCCAACCTTCCCTTGCGGATCATACTTTGGCGGCTGAGGAGCAGTTCGAACAAATTCCCGGGGAAGTGGCTCATTTTGCCATGAAAGAAGTACTGCTGTAATCGCCTGATTGTCTGCCTTGTTTAGCTGGTATTCCGGCATCCTGACGGATCCGCCAAAGGCGCGGGGTGATCTAACCTTGGCATCGATATAGTCGTACAAAGTATGAGGTATCTTGGTTGTACCAAAATCAATCTGATAAGTCTTTTTGCTGCCAATTGCAGTCAAATCAGGCCCGCGGTTCAGGGCGACTTTTTCCGAAGACAGATCATGACATCCACCGCAGTTGTATTGATTGAATAGAGTTATTCCCTGTTCAAAGAAATTAGCCGGAGGCTGGTGGACGCGAACGGTGTCTGCCGGTGAATCCCTGTCGACAAACTCTGATTCCATATAAGCTGTAATCGCAGCAGTTTCTTTTGTGCTGAAGCCATACTGGGGCATTTCCACACCGGGTTGCAGGAGATGCACGTTATTGATATTGTTGAAAATCCATGCTGCGGTTGCTTTGGAAGCTATCTTTGCCAGGTCCGGAGCAAGATGCCCACCCTTACCTTCCACGGCATGGCAACTTATGCAACGCGCTTCACTGAAACGTGTTTTTCCAAGGGCTATGAAATCATCGTCAGCTTTATTCTTAACGTAAATTTCCGGCAGGGAATCCAGCTTAACACTGTTAGTATAATTTTTAAAGCTCATTAAGAAATCACTTAATATTTCCACTTCTTTATCGGAAAGGACAAAATTGGGCATTTTGGTCTCTGGCCTTATTTCCCGGGGATTTTTCAACCAGCGCGTTAACCAGTTTCGGTTGACCACTTTATTGCCAATACCGTTCAATGATGGGATAAAGGATTTTTTATAACCGCTATATAAATCGTGGCAGCCTATGCAATTTAATTCGCTGATTTCCTGCCGGCCCCGGTTAAGGGCAGGTGTCAGCTTTAGATTTTCATTAATATGGCAGTGCCCGCAGGAAGATTCAAGATAGCGTGTGGGCAGCACCGGCTTATCCCAAAAAGCCGAAGGTAAATGTGCATCAGAAAAATTAGTTGCCAGCCCCTGACCGTTGTGACAAACTGTACATCCAAAGGTTGCGATATCATGCGGAATTAGCGAATGGCTACGGAACGGAATCGGTGCATTGGCCAGTTTACTATCATCAATTCCGGTATGACACGTGATGCAACGGTCAATCCTATTCAGTTTCGGCACCCAGATTTGCTTCAGGACTAACGGTGCAGGTTTCACTTTTTGGGGTAGATTCTTAATATATCGATTATAATTCCTTTGAACCGCCCGCCATTCACTGAAATAATCTTTAAGTGGAGAAATAGCTAACACGCCTAAAAAGACGATTGCTGTAATTAAATAGACTTTTCGAAGTTTGGTCATAAGGAATTCCTTTTTCTAAGGTGATAATAATCCTGATTATCTGTTAATTACTTCATTATTAACTATTCATTGTTTGAATAATGCCTCATTTCCATGGCCAGACCCAGCTCCATCCGGGACCTCTGAAAAAAGTGCCGATTATAGTTAACACTATTGCAATAAAAACAAACCAGGTCATAACCCATTCTGCTAAAGAACGGTGTGAAAGCCAGTAAATCCAGCCTTTTTCCCGTTTAATAAAATAAGGCAAGATCGCAAAACCGTAAAGCAACACGCTGGGAATCGCAATCGAGTATGCATCATATAAGACACAAAACAGCACCATAATAATAATCACTCCTGTAAATATGAGATATGTAGTCCGGGGATTGTGAATCCACAAACCTTCTCTTTTATAATTAATATCAAAATAAGGGATAATGACCAACGCAATGACTACTAAAAGCGGAATAAGAACACCTGCAACTACCGGGGGAAAACTGTGCAGCAATTCCTGTAATCCCAGGAAATACCAGGGTGCTTTTGCTGGATTGGGGGTATGCTGTGGTTCGGCCAGTTCCTCCAACGGCGCATTGAACAGTAAAGCCACTAGTGACAGTACGATAACAACCAAAAGAAAACAGATTACTTCCCGTATTATCAGATTTGGAAAACTCATCACCAATTTTTCCGGTTTTTTTTCTGTTTCAAACCGGGCCGGCACTTTTCTTGGGAAATAGGCCAATCGTTGAGGAGTTTGTACCGGGTCGGCAGATTCTTCAACTTGATATTCGGGTGTTTCAGCCATAACCATTCACTTTAGATCTGTTTCAATTTTCAAATTTATCCCCATTCCTATGTTCCAATTCTTCAGGACAATCCCCCGTCTTTTCGGATTCGCCAGAAATGTAAACCAATAAGGGAAGTCATCATCAGTGGTAAAATCACACAATGCAGAACATAGAAACGCACAAGAGTATATTCGCCAATTTCGTTTCCGCCTAAGAGCAGGAAGCGGATACTCTTACCCACCACTGGGATGTATTTTACGATGTTGGCTCCCACAGTTACCGCCCAGTAGGAAAGTTGATCATAGGGTAAAAGGTAGCCGGTATAACTGAGTAGCAGGGTCAGCAGAAGAAGGAATACTCCGATAACCCAGTTAAACTCCCGCGGCCGTCGATAAGCACCATTATAAAACACCCGTAACATGTGCAGGAACACTGCGATCACCATCAGATGAGCAGCCCAGCGGTGCATGTTACGCAGGAACATCCCGTTGGAAACCACGTATTGCAGGTCTTTCATATTTTGATAGGCATTGGGAATAGCTGGTTGATAGTAGAGCATTAAAAGAACGCCTGTTACCACCAACACTACGAATAGAGAAAAAGTGATCGTTCCCAGGTAAAATGTATATGAAAACCTGATTGCCCGTTCACGAACCTTAACGGGATGAATGTGCAAAGCCAGGCTGTTAAAGATGATCAGAGAGCGATCAAGGTTTGTTTCAATTGGCAGCCTGGTGCGAAAAATTGAACGCCAGAACTGGCTGTCCATTATTTTTGTTAATAGTTTCATATTCCAATCAAGCTTTTTCCCAGGTTATACTTATCAGTAATATTTCAAACTTTCAGGATCATTTCCTCTTCGCTGACTGTTTCTGTCATATCGACAATTACCCTGTCATCTTCCAAATACATTTTGAACCGATCCAAAGAGCGGGGGGCCGGGCCTCTGATGACATCACCCGTCTTATTAAAGACACTTCCATGACAGGGACAGGCAATTACTCCTTCGGGATGCCCAGGGATGCCCGTCTCTTTCCACTCCACAATACATCCAAGATGAGTGCATACGGCAGATAAGGCGTACAAGTAACCTTGCTTATCCCGAAAAACAATCAGACGATGTTCTGCATCAAAGGTAACACTGTTGGGCTGCATATTCGCAAGCACCCCGATAACAAATCGCCTGGGCAATTCCAGTAAGACCTTCGGACTCAGGAAGTCAAGTGTCACCCCTAAACTGCCAAGAACTGCAATACCAATAGCCGCGTTACCAGCAGTTATAAAAAATTTTCTCCTGTTTAAGCTTTCCTGACCGGATTCTTTGTGTTGTTCCTTTTTTCTGTCCTTAGCCATTTCGTTACTTTCCTGTTTAAACTTTTAAAAAAAACTGACTTCATCCTAACTGCGGTACTGCCTCCTCAAACCCCTGCATGGTGATAGTCCCCACCGGACATCGTCTGGCACATAAGCCACAGCGGATGCAGATCTCTTCATTTTTTATTAACACCAGGCCTTTGCCTTTAATATCCTCTTTATCGATCTGAAATTCTGATACAATACCCTCTTCTGACTTACTATCAAAACCAATTAGTCTTTTAGGAATGATTTCGATACAATTTTCAGGACAGATATCGGCGCACCCGCCGCATAATATGCATTCTGTACCCAATTCAGGATCACCTTCAAAGATTGTGTTTTCCCAGCAGTGAAAACAACGTAAAGCCTCCCGCCTGGCCAGTTCTTCATTATATCCCAGTTCTACCTGTGCAATGCCAACACGTCGTTCAAGAGGAAGATTGGGAATTGGCTGCCTGGGAATTTGTGTAAAACCCGGTTGATGCTGATATGTGGCAGTATTATAGCAGGTTATCTTTATTTCGGGTTTTGCAGACTCATTGCCACCAAGATAGGTATTGATCGAGCGGGCTGCCTGACGTCCATCGGCAATTGCTGAGATGGCAATCCGGGGACCGAATGCGGCATCGCCTCCTGCAAAAATACCTTTGGAAGTAGTTGCCAGCGTTTCGGGATCTATCTCTATCATTCCTCTTGCTGATATGGCAATGCCGTCTTCAGGTTGGATAAAACCAAGATCGGGCAATTGACCGATAGAAATTATTATGGAATCGGCCTGAATAACACTTTCACTCCCTTGTATAAATTGGGGATTAAAACGTCCTTCACTATCGAAAACCGAGGCGACATTCCAAACTTCCAAACCTTCAACATGTCCATTTCGTGTCAGAATTCGTTTTGGTCCGACTGCATTATGGATAGTGATGCGTTCTTCAAGAGCCTGATCAATTTCTTCCGTATCTGCTAACATATCATCCCTGGATTCTAAAACCACCATATCCACTTTTTTCGCGCCAAACCGTACGGCTGAACGAGCCACATCCAGGGCAGCGGTAATATCGGAAGATGCCAGACTTTCTGGTTTTTCACGCCTTGCAACAGAGCGGGCCACATCAAATGCTACATTTCCCCCGCCAATTACTACAATTTTTTCCCCAAGATCTACCCGGTATCCAAGATTCACATTCAATAAATAATCTACAGCATTCAAAATGCCATCGGCCTCAATTCCTTCAATGTTCAGGATACGGCTTTTGTGTGCGCCCATTGCTATAAAAATCGCATCGTATCCGGCATTACGTAAATCTCTTAGAAAGAAATCGCGTCCAAGGTCTTTGCCTAATTCTAAATTTATTCCGAGACTTAGAATGGCATTAACCTCCATACGGATCAACTCACGCGGGAGACGATATTCCGGCACGCCGAGTCGTAACATTCCGCCGGGAACCTGCTGTTTTTCTAAAACTGTCACCTGGTATCCCATCAGAGCCAGATCGTGCGCACAACTAAGACCTGCAGGACCTGCACCGACGATAGCGACTTTTTTATCTTTCGGTTTGATTTGCGTCCGAAACAATTCCTGAAGTTTGATCACATCAATCAAACTTTCCACACCAAACCGTTCGGTTACAAATCGTTTTAAAGCACGGATAGCGATGGGTTGATCAAGTTTACCCCGGCGACAAACATCCTCGCATGGGGCAGCACAAATCCGCCCGCAGATGGAGGCAAAAGGGTTAGGCGCCCGTGCAACACGATAAGCTTCTTCATATCGACCCTCAGCAATCAGATTTACATAACGACCTGCTTCAGTATGCACAGGACAGCCCATCATGCAGAGAAAATTCTTACTCAGCCATTCCTGATTTATATTTTGAATATCAGCTCCGGGCATTTATTTTTTGATATCAAAATCCTGGGTCACAGATCCTGTACCCGGTACAGTTATCTTTACAGCTGCACCTTTCAGCTTTTCATGCCAGATATTAATTGTGTAGGTACCGGGAGGAACATTTTTAATGGTATATGAACCGTCTTTATTGCTCACTGCAAAATAAGGAGTTTCCAAAACCACCACAAAACCTTGCATTTCAGGATGTACTTTACACAACATTACGGGTCTGCACCCGGCATTTTTGAAAGTAAATGAACGTATCTGACCTTTTGGCCATGTGCCAAGATTAAAATTATCGGCACATTTATCAGGTGTGAAAACATTGTGAAGTACGTCATCGTTATTCTGAAAATCCACTGTTGTTCCTGCTAATATCGGAAGAACATGCGGTATAAAAGTCAGATTCTTTTGATTCATCACCGCATGTTCTGCCGGTGGTGCAAAGGTTTTACCTTCAACTTTATCAAGAAAGATTATGGCATTGCCTGAATCTTTCGTACCTGTTGTCTTAACAGTGCCGATAATATCACCGGCATAAGCCGTGTTGATTGATATCAGGGCAGTAATCACGCCGTACATTAATAATTTCATTTTTTTGTCCCTTTATTCACTCGCAGGTATCTCTATTAACGAGCATATCCCTTTCAGGAGTCTATTATATAACGTTTGAAATTGATATTGGTTTAAGCGCGGGACTTCTCAATCAAAAAGCTAAATTAAATTGAAAAGTAAACCTGTCATCAGCTTTTCTTGACTTATCCAATGGCTTGAGATATTCCAATGAAAATTTCACATTCGCCCTAACCATTACCACTATGCCAGGCAAAATATTATTTTCCACCTGATTGGAATTATCATTAGTATCCGGATCCGTATATTCATAACGTGCCCGGCCAATTAACCAGGGGTAAATCACATAATTCCCTTCAACAAACCAGGCTAAAGAAGTGCGGTCCGTGCCCAGATATTTTGATTTCATCTGTAATACTACTGCTGTCATATTAAAACGCTTATACCACCAGTCGATGTCACCGCCAATCACTGAGAATTTATCTCTCGTACTGTCAGGGTTGGCAGTTCCTTCATAAACGAAAGCACCAAAGCGCAGAGAATTGTCGATATAAAACTCTGATTGATTACTGGCCTGTCCTGTGGTTCCGCCGATTTCCCCCAAACCACCGATTTTGTATGTTACCCTTCCGTAATAATCTTTTTTCCTGTTTAAATCAAAATTATTGTCATCACTGTGCCCGTTTCCGATCCCCACCTTATAAGTAAATCCACCTTTCCCTCCAGGGCCGTTTCCCGCTCCCCAAAGTTCCATACCCCCACCGGCACCATCAGTAAGCTGCCATGTGCGGGATTGATTTTGAAGACTACCAACATTGTAATCTTCGGCTGTTAGGGTAAGGTGGTCGGGAGTGGCATCTTCAAGACCTACTGAACCAAGTTTAAGATGGAACCCCGGCTTAAAATCATAATTAACCGCAAACTGGTATTCCACATCAGCTGTACGTGTTAATTCCACTTCCCCAAAATAGGAAATTTTATCGCCTAATGTACCGCCATAAAAGAAGTCAAAGACACTTGGGATTTCAAAATAGCCTGACTTTTTGTTATTTACTGTATTGTCATAGTGAAAACGCCCGATAGCATTAAGCGCGATGGGAGCTGTGCCCGGTATATCAGATGGCCAAATTGCATTTGGCCAGACTTTTTTATATGCATCGGCTCCAAGGCTTACTGGCTCCTCTTTTGTCATCTCAGGATCCTGTCCGGCCGGATATCTGTAGCCGTTATTCTTAAAAGCCTTTCCAAAACCATTTAGTTTTGGGAAAGCATAGTGACATGTGGAGCAGCTTGTTTTGTATTTCCGCGCAAAAGAAGGAATTGCCTGTGTATCCTGGACTATGAGAGACAAACACGCCACAAGAATAACTGAAAATTCAAACGAGGATGGTGATTTCATAGGTAACTATCTTTAAATTAAAAGTGAATTTTTATGATTAAAGTTGTCCTGATGTAATCCGCTGAGATTTAGACTTTGTATATCAAATTTACACATTGTTTATTCCAAAGTCAATATTATTTTAACAAGTCGATTAGTTTAACTGGTCATTAATCTTTTGAACCAACAAATAAAATTTCCTCTTCAGAATTATTATTCAATAAAATTAATTTTCATCTATTTTGAACTTTTTCTGTTCTGTTGTGTTTAATTAGTCTAAATAAACATATACTAGGCACATGAAAAATTTAATTGGTTCTAAAAGTAGATTATTAACAGGTATCAGCTTGCTTTTTGTAATTCTCAGCATTTCATACAGTTGCAGTAAATCATCTTATAATAGCATGACCGGGATTACAGGCGGTACAGGAGGTACTGGTGGTACAGGTGGTACCGGCGGCCCGGGAGTGAACGAAGTCTTTATACAGGGACTGGCATTCAACCCCAGGACGATAACTGTTGCAGCCAATACAACAATTACATGGACTAATAAAGATGCAATTGAACATTCGGTTACCAGTAACACTTCTCTTTTCGATAGCGGATTAATTGGTTCAAATGGAACTTTCACCTATACATTCACAACCGCAGGCACTTACTCATACCACTGCAAAGTTCATCCGTCAATGACTGCTTCAGTAACTGTTAGTAATTGACTTTAATATTAAATTGGAAATTGTCTTGTGAGATAGTTTGTCAGCATTACAAAATCTGATGCACGGTTGATCCACTCAATATAAATCCATCCATCCGGAATTCACTCCGGATGGATTTTATGTTTCATGCAGTTCTTAAAAGCAGTAGGGTTTTCTATCTGCGTGCTTTAATAATGCTTATAAGATCTTCACCAACAAGTCTGAATTTCTCAGGATATTGAGGTGGAACAAGGTAAATGATGCTGCCGGGTTCCAGTCCCTTCTCAACGATTACATTTTTTTCGTTCGATTCATTAAGTATAACAATCTCTTTGGTTTTGTTTTTCCCGTATACAAATGGAATACCATCAGATCCGGTTTGCACGCATTCGGTAGGGATATATATGGCATCATTATAAGTTTTAATAATTATCTTGTTCCCAGTTGTCATTGTGGGTCTGAGAGCAGGATCTGAACCAACAACTTTTATCTGTACCTCAAACATTTTTGAATCGGAATTTGGCAATTGTTCGCCGATATTTGCCAGAGTGAGTACAGTCCCTGAATATGCCCTTTCAGGAAATGCATCAACATTGATATTAACTTTTTGTCCCGGCTTAACTTTACTAATATCTATTTCATTAACATAGACTTTAGAAATCATTGATGAAAGATCAGGGAGTGTTGCAATAACCCTGTCAAAAGGATTAATGGTCGATCCGGCTTTTCTTTTAGTGCCATTCCTGTCTTTTTTATAGATTACCATACCAGAAGCCGGGGCTGTTATTGTAAACTTTGCTATAAAATTCTGAAGATCATCCACAAGTCTTATCTGTCTTGAAAGATGCATTTTCTGATGGTTTAGATCTGCCGTAGACTGAGCAACATAGAGAGAATAGGATTTTATTTTTTGATCGAGGGCTCTTTTAGCTTTATCCAGAGAAATTTCTGCCTGACGAATTGTTGCAGGAGGTTCATATTTTGACTGTGCAAGAGTAATGGCAGCCTCTTCCACTACAAACCGTTGATTCTTTATATCGTCACGCTGGTTAGTCAGCACTACGGCCGTATCGAGTACTTTCATATCAACGTTATTCTGCATCGTTTTAAGATTTTCAAGCTCATCCTTAAGCGTGTTGGCATAGGTTGATCTGTCAAGCTGAGCAATATACCCCCCCTCTTTGACAACAGTACCTTCAGGTACGATGTCCTGAATCTTAAGATCCATGGCATGCATATCATGACCACCGCCACGATCTCCTCCTCCCCGATTCGATCCCATGCCTATTTCGGGTCCCTTAATATCAATTGATTTTTCTGCTATTAACTCGCCTGAGTTGGTCACTGTTATTTCAAAAAGTCCTTTTTTAACATCTGCATATGAATTGCCTTTACCTTTCCTGGATGTCTTCTGATTAAAAACTACCAGGGCAATAATTGCCAAAACAACCCCTCCGATAACAAGTATTCTTTTCATATTCAATTCACTGTTTTAAAGTTAGTCTTTAAACAATATTGGGACGAAAGTATGAAATATTTCCAAGGATTAATCAATATCAATCATACCTTTAAACATTTTTAACCTTCTCTGGCACTATTAAGCAGCTTTGGATAAATAGAGTATTTTCATCAAGCTGTTCCGGTCCCTACAACTCTTTCAGCATCCAGATATTACATCCAAAATGACCTGAATTTCCCATTGGTCCCTTAATAAATCTGAACCCCGCTTTTTCATACAGACTAATTGCCCTGCTCAATTCCGGAAGTGATTCAAGATACAACTGTCTGTATCCATACTTTCTGGCTGAATCGAAAGTTTTTCCCATAAGCTGCCATCCGATTCCTTTACCTCGTTGTGATGCTGACAGATAGAACTTAACCAGTTCGGCGCACCCTTCAGGCAAGCCAGGAGTCGGATAAACCCCGCAGCCACCAATTATAATATTGTTTTCCTCAGCTATCCAGTATTCTGATCCCGGCGTCCCGAAGAGTTGAAAAAGATTATCGGTAGTGGGATCAAAATATACTGTTCCTGGTCTGTGAATATTAAACTCTCTGAAAACTGTACGAATAAGATCGGCAATTTCCTTATTATCTTTTTCTTCAATTGATCTGAAAGTAATAAACATCTTCTATCTATAATTGTTGCAAATTATTTCCTTTTCTGCCGCTACAAATTACCACAAAGGTTCACTAAGGGTTCACAACGGATCACTAAGTAATTATTTACAAATGAGTAACATTTTTTATAGTGAGAACCAGTAATTCAATTTTATAAGAAAAATATTGTTGGGGAATATTCTCCCGAGTTGTTTGTATGAATCTCCTATAGAAGCGTGTGAAGCATTTGTATTACCTGATCTTTCTGATGACCAAACCAGATAAATGAAAGATCCTAGCCTGTATTCCCATTTGGCAACCAGATTAGACCTGAACTCATGGAAGTTAAAATCGGGATTGTCAATTGAATAGTCTATCCTGGGACCATCAGTATAATCATATAACTGATAACTTCCATCTGAAATAACAGGATCCTGATAAAGTTCAAACCTGTCTCCATAAATTTTTGCCGCCGGATCTGTAATATGCTTTAACTGTGAATTGGCATCAAGTCCTACATTACCTCCGAAGTTATAAAGCATACCGGGGCCAGTCTTACTTTGTATTTCCCAGTCGCTTTCTTCCTGAAGTCGCGATATCCATCTCCATACATGCATTCCCCAGACCTGTTCATCTTGTCGGCTATATCGCAATTGACTGAGAGGAATCTCATATTCGGCCACCCATGCAGAATCTTCCAAACCGGTCTTTATCTTCCAGACAGGATTCCAGTTGAAATCCCAATTCATAGGGTTAAATAATATAAGATCAACTTTTTGACCCCATGCTGTAACTGTAAATTCAAATCCCGTACGATAATCGCGATAGCTGTCAAAGTTTACTCCTGCCATATCTCCTACAAGTTCATCCCGAACACCGGCCTGCCGGAGAATTTTCCCGGGTTCTCCGTCAAATGCCCGGATAGCGACATACAGATTCTTGTCATCATATTGAATATTCAATTCCGTTGGATATGTAGGTTTTGCTCCTTCATTTGGAATCCATTGCGTGAAATTGCCGGCCCATGTTCCATTTTTCCAGCATTCGTCATCGAGTTTTCCATCAATGACAGGTTTCGCAGTAACAAGACGTGAAGTTGTGTAAACAGGTTGTTTTGGAGAATTTTTTGTACGAACAGTATCCTGAATATTTTCAAAAATTGCAGATAAAGGAGAAGAATATAAATGGCTTGAGCCGACAATAGTAATAATAACAGCCGATAGGATCCGGATAGCAGCCTTAGTTAATTTCATTTTAAAAGACAATAACAGAATAATAATCGTTAGTGTTTCAAAATTATAAGAATAACTCAAATCAGGAAAGGTTTTAAGAAATAAAACTTTTTAGATCCGGCGCTGTACTTTCAAGGAAGGAATTCGTGATAACAGAATGATTTTCAATAATAAATAATAAATTTTAGTAACCATCCCATCCGGCAATCCTGGCCCAGAGCCACCAGGCAGCATAAGCTTTCTGATTTGCATTCAAAGGTTAGCTGTGTATACTTCTCCGCACCACGACAATATGATCACGTTAACATCGGTATTGGAAGCCAGATAAGTTCTGGTCAGAGCAGCCCAGGTTCAGACCTCTTTTACGCAGGTTTTAATCAGAATGTTATAAGGAATGATAGTTTACTGAATATCTGAAGCACTCTGAATACCTTCCGCCACTTCAGGAATTATGCCCAGTTTAATATAGATTGGTCTTACAATTATTCTGAGTTCCGGAAGCTTTCTTAGAAAGAACAGAGCGCCTATAATACAAGCTATACCACCTGTAAAAATTGTCCACGGGGTTCCGATAACCTTTGCCAATCCTCCTGCCATCAGGCTGCCGAACGGAGCTGTTCCCATAATTGCCATAGTATAAAAGCTCATAACTCTGCCTCTTTTATCATCATCGGTTATTGTCTGAAGTATAGTATTGCTTGCAGCGGTTTGCATCATCATTCCCAGACCAATAAAGATCATAAGTACCAATGAAAGGGGAAAGATCCTGGAAAATGATAATACAATCAGCCCGACTCCAAAAAGGATCGCAGATGCAGGAATAATTCTACCCAGTTTCAGAACTGATTCACGTGAGGCAAGGAACAATGCCCCCAGAAGTGCACCAAACCCGGCAGCTCCCATAAGAAAACCATAAGTGTTTGATCCTCCATGCAAGATCTCTTTAGCAAAAACCGGCATCAGAACCGAATAAGACATACCCATCAGGCTTGAAATACTCAATAATATCAGGAGATGTCTAATCGGTGCAAATCCAAATGCATAGCGTAGTCCTTCGCTAAGTTCATTTAATATACGTTCATCCTTTCTTTGAGTTTCTTTGATATGTAACCTCATCATTAGCAAAGATATAATCACAAATATATAGCTAATGGCATTAAGCAGGAAGCAGATACCTTCGCTTGTGGATGCCAGCATGATCCCTGCTATTGAAGGGCCAATTAGCCTGGCTCCGTTAAACATCAAAGAATTAAGAGCTATGGCATTACCCAGATCTTCCTTCTTCTCAACCATGTCTATTACAAAGGAGTGCCGCGATGGTACGTCAAATGCGTTGATGCAACCAAGAATAATACTTAAAACTACTATATGCCAAATTTGTATAACTCCCGTCAGACAAAGACCAGCCAGAACAGCTGCCTGAACCAACGAAACGATCTGTGTAAAAAGTAATACGCGATATCTGCTCCAACGGTCGGTAAGGACACCTGCCACAGGTGAAAGCAGAAAAGTTGGTATCTGTCCTGCAAAACCTACAACACCCAACAGAAGCGTTGAACCAGTCATATGATATACGAGCCATGGCATTGCAATCCGCTGCATCCATGTGCCAATAAGCGAAATGCTTTGTCCGCTGAAGAAAAGCCTGTAATTCCTGTACTGAAGCGAGCGAAATATTATTTTGAATCTGCCCCTGCTATTACCGGGCCCATCCTTATTCATCAGTTTTTTCCATAAATGTAAGGACATGCCATGGCATGTCCCTACAATTTCCAAATAAATTTATAATATATATATATTACTTTTTTACAGGAGCTATATCAAGAATATTAAATGAATCAGGTTTTGGGGTACGTCGTGGCCGAGGATTATCTGCAGTTGGTTCAGGAGCCGGATTGAATTCTGCAGTAGGCATATAGATGTGATGAGTTTTTGTGTCAATAGCTAAAGTTCTTGCACCTGGCAAAGTGACAACATTTTCTAAAACATTGAAACTATCCTTGTCTAATTCCTGAACAACTGTCATAGTTCCATCTCCGTTGGAACTGTAAGCCCTCTTCATTCCCGGATCGAACTTTACACCGTCGCATCCGTTTCCTATCGGTAAATTTGCAACAACATGACCATCAAGTGCATCAACAACAACCATAAGTTTATTACCACAAACAGCAAAAAGACGGTGAGTTTCGTTATCAAGAGCCAGTCCGCTGGCTTCTTCTCCCGGAGCAATAGGCCATGATTTCTCAACTTTCAGCGATTTAACATCAATAACAGATATCAGACTCTTATCTTCGATATTCACATATATTTTACCATTACCATCTGAAGCCGGAAACTCCGGTTTACCTTCCAGTGCAATTGTACCAACAACATCATTTGTTGCCGCATCAAGAACTGTTGCATTGGCTGTTCTCCCGTTAAAGACAAACACTTTTTTCGAAAACTGATCATACATAATTGCATCTGGATTCTCTCCGCTTATCTTAACATCAGTAATTACTGCCAGAGTTTTGAGATCGATAACTTTTACTGAAGCATTTCTGCCTACACTTATAAAAGCTTTGTTCATATCCTGAGCAATTGCAATACCATGTACACCGGGGGTCTCAGCAATTGTTCCTGAAAGCTGGCCGGTTTTCAGATCAACAACCTGTACAACAGTCCCGTGTGAGACGAATAATCTTCCTCCTGTTTCATCAACAGAAAGATAATCCCATCCACCATCACCCGGTAAATGGATTTTATTTACAATACTGTACTCTGATTTGGAATTCTGCCCCTGCAGTTTTAATCCTGCTGCAAGGATTAACAAACAACTGATAAAAACCAAAGACTTTTTCATTTTTTTACTTTTAGTGTATATATGGAAATAACTTAATATTGACAAATATATCCTTCAGATTATTCCTGCGAATAATAATCTGAAAACAAACTTTTCACAATTTTGTTTAAAAAATCCCAATTAAAGCCAGAATAGTAATAATAAGTATTGTCAGAACTGAAACACTTATCGGGAACCATACCGGGGCTATCCATGGTTTCGGAATAAGAAAAAGGACATCTATGGTTGTAAACCTGGGTGGCCACTTTATCAAAATATAAAGAGACAAATAATAGAAAAGATCCCAGAAAGCAAATGTCCAAAGGAAGAATACACCTTTCTCAATCCACGATCCGCCAACCAGACAGGCTATTACAAAAAGCATTATAATTGTTGCAGCCTCTCTGGACATCTCAATTTTCAAATAACGTACCGGAAATTTTTCAATAGATTCCTTATTCGATTCCGAATCGAGCATTCCCAGGGCTTTTCTCAGGTAAACAACAACAACACCTTCAAGATGCGCCATTGCAATCCCGAAAATTGCCAGTAATAATAATTTAGTTATCATAATTCTTATTAATTACTTGTGTGTCAACACAAATGCATTTACCTCATCACAAAATAGTTTTTTATCCTGTAAAATCAAGTTGTGCCCGCTGCGAGGTGAAATAACCATTCTCTTATAACTTGAATTAATATGATTAAAAAAATCTTCGCCAAGGGCCGGTGGACAAGTAAAATCATATTTACCCCATAGAACAAGGACAGGAATTGTAATTTTGTGCAGCGACGATGAAAATTGTGTTTTTGCCAGCTCTTTATTAAAATTCGAATCTTCTGAATATAACAGGTTACTAAGAATTGCTGTAAGGGGATATTTATCAGCAATAGCATATTTCAATACCTCAGAAACGATACTTACATACTTAACACTATCTATATAGTTTTCTGCCTCAGCTGCGTATGATTCCAATTGTTGTGATTGTTCGAAGGTAAAGTTGCCCTGATGGGCAACACAATACATTACAATTGGTTGCCATTTATTAACATATCTTTTTTTTGAAATCTGATATTGTCCGACGTTAAGCAGCATCTGTCTTGTAAGTGTATCGTTCAAAGGATAGTTATGACTGCCATCAACATTTATCCACCCTTTTATCAAATTCTGATAATCTGAACTGATGAGAAAATCAGTCGCCAACAGGCCACCGAAGCTATGTCCGACTAAAAACAAACTTATTTGCTGTCCATAACGGAACTTAAGGACTTCTATTACTTTTTTCAGATCGTCAACCATCTGATCAAGATGCAGGTTCCCTCCATTACTTGTCCCCTGAGAGGCCCCTGCATTTCTTTGATCCCAGTAAATAACTGCGTATTTATCCCCGATATTTTTACTGATATATTTTGTGTCGTAGAAATAGGAGCTGGCTCCCGGACCGCCATGTATTATTAAAATGAAAGTATTGCTCGCAGTATTTCCTTCTACCAGAACACGCATTGAAGCTCCGGCATTTTCAACATAGAATGCTTCGGAAACGTTTTCAGACAAAGAGATTTTCTCCTTCTGACATGCTGAGAACAACAAGATAAAGCCAAAGAGAAATACTGTTCTCATTTATGTTTTGATATTGAATTTGATTCATTACTTACTTTAATTTTTTTCCTGCCTGGCATATATCTGATGCCCAGCTCCAAGACAGGTCTGAAGTATATCGTACTGTTATATGGGAACATTGAAATAATATTCATCTTGCCAAATACTGAAAATGGCAATTGCTTCTTCACAAAATAATCATAGCCAAAACCTCCACCAACAGATATAAGAGCGTAATTGTACCCTGCGAGTTTAATAACGGATATTTCACCGTTGTCATCTACCTTGTAAGTTGTTCCTCCAAGAAATGTTCTGCTGTACCCAGGTCCGCAGGAAAACTCAGAAATGAATCCTTTCTGGCTGGTTCTGCGCATTACCCATTCAGCAGTAAGCCAAATATTATCATGAAAGTCAGAATGATGGTACCAGTTAAGATTCACTGCAATAAACCGTTCTTTTGTAAAAGACTTTTCTTTGCCCTGCTTTTTTATTTTTTTAACATAATATTGTTGCATGGGAAACTCTATACCTGAGCTTATACCCGGATAAATTAATGAGCTATTGTAGGAAAGCTTAAAATTAAGATGCCGGTCTATTGATTTATTAATTGAGTCATTCTGAGCCGGACACAAGGAACATAAGAATAAAGATAATATGAAAATCATGGTTTTTAGCATACCTTTTCAAAGCCGAAATCATTTGAAAAATAGTCAGATTTTCAAACTGATAAACATTCTGACAGCCTGGAACCCAAAATACAAGCCAATAAAACAGAGTATAATACCCAAACTTTTTACAAAAGCCGAGATAATCTTAATATTTATGCGCTTGCGGAATCGTACAATCATGTGAGCCAGAAGATAAAACCAGATTATGCTCCCAACAGAAATGAAGAATGCATAACAAATGCTGATTAACAAATGAAAAGAAGCCGGGAATATAGTTTGATCCACATGATGATCTTTGTTTTTGAGTATTGGAATGTTATCAAGTTTCTTAAATGCCAAACCCTGCGAGCTTTCTATTTTTTTTCCTTCAATATTACTTATTTCTTTAGCATTCTGATCAATTTTAACAGCCAATCCGCCCGTATGCAGACCAAGTGCTGCAATAAATGAAATTACAAATAAGGATGATGTTAACCAACCGATAAATAATGTCGGATTAAAGAAGTTAATCATGAACCCCGTATAAAAAGCTCCTTTCTCTCTTTTCTTTATCTTCTCAATAATATGAGTTTTATCCTCAAGATGTTCAATATCGATTTTTGTTCTGTAAATCTTGTACCCCAGATAAATAAGCAGCAATGATCCAAATGAAAATATATAAGGTATGATGGGTTTGTAAAAGGAATAAAGTTTTGTCAAACCGAATACAGCAATAAAAACATATATAAAATCGGCAAAAGAGGCTCCGATATTCACCAGATTGCAGTAACGCAATCTCCCTTTGAGTGCATTAGTTGTAATCAATATACTGATAGGTCCTGCAATTGGCATAGAAAATAAGAAGCCAGCCAACAGACCAGCTAAAGACATTGTTATAATGCTTTCTCCCATTTAATCCCTGTGTGATATCTCAAATGATTAATTAAAAGTACTTATGCAACAGTTAAATCGGTTTTCTATTTAGTCATAAAGATATAAAATACTTCTTCCTAAACCATATGATATCTTCACAAGGCTTTTAATAGTTAGTATCCTGTTGTATCTCAGCAACAGTTTAATTTTGAGTCAGAACATCCGCAAGTTGGTTCGGAGTTATTCAGAATTCCGCTAATAATTCCGGCAGCACAGCCAACACCGGAGTTAACCGTTATTGCCTTTACCTGACAATTCAGGGCACATGCTCCGCATTCCATGCAATAGTCTCTTCGTACAATATGAGCTTTCTTTCCTGAAAGTTCAAAAACATCATGAGGACAAACCTTTAGACACATTCCACAGCCGTTACATGTACTTTCACATAAACTAAGTGTCACAACATCCGGCAGATATACTAATTCTTTCATAATACTCTTTAAATAAGTTTCCCAACAACCTGTAAAATTAATCCAGTAAACGCAAATCCTATCTGAAGAGGCACTGAAATCTTCATCTCTTTTTTAACTCCCGACAATGATGTATAGGTTGATGAACCCGTAAAATTCATAGCCAGAAAGGAGGAAATCGCCGTAATAATTAAAAACCAGGATAATATTTCAAAAATATTACTACCTGAAAATTTCAATAATAAAAGGATAAGAAAAACAAGTGCCCCTGCATAAAATCCCTTTAATGAAAAACGCCTCGAAGGAATATATGGAAGAAACATTGGTGTAATTACAATTCCGGCAAGATATGCAAGAAATACTTTTAAAATGGCAGGTCCCCCTGTCCCTGAAAAATCTTTATATGAAAAACCATTGATGGTGAGACCGGAAATCAGAAAGAGAACAGCCATTGCTCCCAGGAGGTAAAATTTCCCATACATAAAATCATTAGGGATGAGCTTTATCCGATCTTTAAGGTTAAAAGTGACCCTCCTCATTGCTTTGTCTGCCCTATATCCTTCACCTATAAATCGTTTTATATCTGAAGCACGTACGGGGCCATAATGAACATTAAAGCCTGTCTCCTCTTTCACTTTATGTGCTGCAACTCCTGTAGCGCCCAGTTGTGGCAATATCAACCGTTTGTGTTTTACAATTTTATCAAGCGAAACCAGTCTTATCCTGTTTACCAGTTCTTTTGTTCCGAATGTACCTTTACCGGCTGCGCACCAAACATTTACACCTTTAGTATCCAAAACCAGAATCCATCCATTCAAGCTGGAGAGGTTCTTACGGAGAGCGTCAAAAGAAAGCTTGTAATTTGCGGTCACAAACACGTCTGATGCCGGATCGGGAGAGCCGATTGCATAAAGCCCGGGACTGACCCTGTAATTATCCCGGTTAATTCCCCAGCGTACCCTGACAGCACCCAGAAAATCGTTAACACTGAGTTCGGTTGAAACTACCGGGACATTAGTACCGGATGTTAAAACATTACCAACTAAAAAAGAGTTTTTCATATCAAATTAAAAAATCGTTATAAAATTTATAAAATGTAGTTCTTATTTCATCTCTTATCCTCCGGAACTCACTCATAATGAATTCCTCTGATCCGGTGACATTTGATGGATCTTCAAATCCAATATGCAGTCGACGTTTTACTTTACCCGGGAAAACCGGACAGGATTCTTTTGCATCATCACAAACTGTTATCACATAATCCCATTCATCATTCAGAAATTCATCCACAGACTTTGGTGAATTTTTACTGATGTCAATGCCGGCTTCATCCATCACTTTAATTGCTCTCGGACTAATTTTCACAGCAGGAAATGTTCCGGCAGATTGCACCTCAATCGTATTATCGAAGGATTTTAAAAAGCCCTGTGCCATCTGGCTACGGCAACTGTTGCCGGTGCATAATATCAGTATCTTCATAATTTTATAATATAAATTTTCTCTATTTCCAATCAAACACACTGGGGATATTAATTTCCTTAATAAATTTTTCTGCCATTTTTTTCAATTCTCTTATTTTATCAATGTCTAAACAGTAGCAGGTTTTCGCACCTTCTGTGGTCCCTTGTATCAGACCGACATCCTTAAGTTCTTTCAGATGTTGATTCACTGTAGTCCTTCCAAGAGGCAGCTCATCAGCAAGATCACCGGTAATACATTTTTTTGTTTCGGCCAGGTATTTAAGAATTGCCAGACGAGCGGGATGACCCAACGCCTTAAACAAAGTTGAACAAGTCTGAAGCTCCGGGCTGAACAGTTCACTTTTATTATATGCCATAATAATTATTTATTTGACGTAAATATACGTTAAATTTAATTATGACGTATAAATACGTTAATAATTTTTAAAAAATATTCAATTGTAGAGTTTTTCAGACAGACCACTTACAAATAACAAAGATCTTCATTACCTTTTATTCTCTTTTTCACAAGGGCATGGAACCGGTTTATACTTTTTATATTTATGCTGGGTTGCACAACCGGCTAAGACTATTAAAATCAGTAATATCAAAATCCGGTAGCTTTTACCTTTTGCCATGTATTTTCTCCGTAAACTGAGTTTAGCCAATGACTTTTTAAGAGGAATATCTTCCCATAAAATCCCAGCCTTTTATAATGAAATAAACCTTTCAGCAAATGTCAATTTTTAAGGCAGCGGACAGAATATTTATTAGATTTTTCGGTGCCGTGGATGTCTGCGATATCTTCCTTCCGTGATATATCAATTACCGGTTTATCATCTATAAGCAGATAGCTGAAGTATTCTGCATTATTCTTATCATATTCTGTTGACGTCCAGTAATAGGCACTTTCATCCATTTCAGAATAGTTGCCTTCATAATCCTGCATTCCTCCGAGCTGGATGCCAAATGAAGATGGATCTGATGTGATTTTCCCCCATGTTTCCTTTTGATCGAAATGATTGACAAGAGATTGAAACTCAGTCCCTGATGGAAGGTGCCAACCAACGGGACACATGTTAATTGCTGTTTTCCATTCATACAGAACGCCATACCCCTGGATATTGTTGGAATCGTTATTGAAATAGAACCCTCCTGTTTTGGCTTTATACCTGAGGTTTTCTGCCATCCATGTAACAGTTCCAATTGTTATTGTTCGGTAAACATTGCCGTCTCTCTTATCGGTGAAACTGCCCTGACCACCTAAATCAGCAAAAATTAATATTAATATAAATCCAAATAAGATCTTCTTCATATCTATTCTGTTTTCAATTTATAAATCCACAGTTAAATTTTCTGGTCAAACAAATACATTAAAATTACAGAGAACCGGCTGTAAAATTAATGCTAGCATTTTGATAAAACAGTTGAAAAGTTGAAATGTTATTAACCAACCATCTCAATTAATTAAAAACATTGGTTGAACGTTATAATATGACGTCATTACACTACTCTGTGAATCTGAAGAAGGAAAGAAACGGGGAAGGTAATAATAATCCCGGGACAAAGAGTTCCGGGATTCTGAAGATCTGATTAAAAAGAAATAAATTTTTCCTTTGGTGTCATGCAAAAATCGCATTTTGCAGTAACACTACCGGCATCATAAGTGTTTCCGCATACAGGACAAACAAACCATTTTGCAGGAAGGCTTTTTTCTCCGCTGCCGGTTATTGCTGCCAGGGCTGTTTTATAAAAAACCTGGTGTTTCTTCTCCGTGTCCCATGCCCATGTAAAAGATTTTACGGCATCGTTGCTTTTTTCTTCTTTAGCTAAAGTGATGAAACCAGGATACATTGTTTCAAGCTCATAGGTTTCACCTTTTATTGCATCTGTAAGATTTTCTGCAGTTGACAGAACAGTAAAAGTTCCAATCTGGGGTCCTGCAATTTTTTCACCGAGTTTCTCAAGGACTTTTAAGTGATTGGCAGCGTGGATTGATTCAGCTCTTGAGGTTGCAAGAAACATTACTGCGACTGTATCAAAACCTTCCGCTTTTGCTTTCTCTGCAAATGCAGCATATTTTGCACTGGCGGTTGACTCGCCGTTGTAGGCAGCTTTCAGGTTTTCAATAGTTTTAACCGGTTTGGGTGAACAACTGGTTATCAGCCCTATAGCTAATGTAAATGCAAATAATCTGATAATTGTTTTCATAAGAGTTTGATTAGTGATGGATAATTATTAATAATGATACTAAAGTTTCTTGATATTCTTTACAACCCGATCATGAAATTATAAACCATGGTTCCTCCCATAAATCCTGTATAGGTCACAGCTATAAATGCCAAAAGATAAAAACCGAATGATATCCATTTTAAACTAGTCTCCTCTTTCATTTTCACAACCAGCCAGATTCTGAAAGCTGATCCAATGATCATGAGTATCATAGTTATAACAGCTCCGGTCTCGTGGTTATTAAAGACTTTTAAAATCTCCCCCTGTGTTGGCTCTTCAGTAAATAATTGTCCCGAAGACCAGGCAGCAATTGCTCCCAGTGTTCCCAACATCATAAGATAAAAACCTGTCTTCGACAGACATTTTTCTTTTTTAAAGAAAAGTGAAGCAACTTCGGCAAAAAATCCCACGGTTATAAGTGCAACCGGAAAGTGCACTATTATCGGATGTAAATGATCGGTGTTGAACATTATAGCATTAATTTTTTCAGCATGAATACTACCTGATCCTGTAGAGGAACGGATTAGTTATCCAAAGTTAGCTTTTTCATCTTGATTTTACAACTATATGATAATAAGTAAAAATGAAACTACGAAGAAATATTCATCTGATTCTGATTGGCTTTTCAGCGAATCGCTGCGGATTAATCTGATTAGCAAAACAATTATAAATTAATTAACTTTGACCCCTTCAAAATTGGTTAAAAACCGGATGTGATGTCAGAAAAGACAGATCTGAAACCTTATGGGGAAAAACAGATTGCTTTCGATAAGCGCTATCTTGAAATGGCTCTTATCTGGGCTCAGAATTCATATTGTATCAGAAGGCAGGTTGGAGCTCTGATCGTGAAAGAAAAGATGATTATTTCAGACGGTTATAATGGGACGCCCTCCGGATTTGAAAATATCTGTGAAGATGAAAATAATATAACAAAACCATACGTTCTTCACGCAGAAGCAAATGCAATTACAAAGGTTGCAAAGTCGAATAACTCAAGTGAAAACTCAACCCTTTATGTAACAACGTCACCTTGTATGGAGTGTTCCAAGCTTATTATTCAGTCGGGTATAAAAAGAGTTGTTTACTGTAACAGATATCATAAAACCGATGGGCTTGAACTTCTGAAGCGTGCAGGAATAGAATTGGTATATATTGACCCTGAAAACGAAATTTATGAACTACAATAACTCAAAAAAGAGTATTTTTCTTCCGTTGATGTTAGGTATATCCCTGGCTATAGGCATTTTTATCGGACGTTATCTTCCTTCTGAAAAGAATTTGCCTCAGCATTCAAATATCAGGTCAAGAAATGATAAGTTAAACAGTATACTGAATATTATTGAATCGAACTATGTTGATTCTGTAAACCGCAAAGATCTGGTTGAAACTGCCATTCCTGCCATACTTAAAAGACTCGATCCTCATTCCGTATATTTTACTGCAAAAGATCTTGCGCGCGCAAATGAGCCACTGCAGGGTAATTTTGAAGGTATCGGTATTTCTTTCAGTATGCTTACCGATACAATACTGGTAATAAGTACTATTCCCGGGGGTCCTTCTGAAAAACTTGGTCTTTTACCCGGAGATAAGATCCTGTATGTCAATGATTCTCTTGTTGCAGGCAAACACATAGTTGACGAAAAAATCATGGGTATGCTTAAGGGTCCGAGAGGTACGGTTGTAAAAATAAAAATACTTCGAAATGGACAGAAAGAACTTCTGCCATTTGAAATAGTACGTGATAAAATCCCTATTTACAGTGTTGACGTTGATTATATGGTGAATGCTCATACCGGATATATCAAGATCAACACTTTTGCCATGACAACATTTGATGAGTTCATGAAAGGCCTCAGGGAACTTAAGGATCAGGGGATGACCAGTCTCATTCTTGATCTTCGGGGCAATTCGGGGGGCATCATGGAAGCAGCTATCCAGATAGCGGACCAATTCCTGAAAGAGGGCCAGTTAATAGTTTATACAAAAGGACGTTCATCGCCACGAAGTGAAGCCAAAGCAACCGGTAAGGGAGAATTTGAAACAGGAAATCTGGTTGTTCTTATTGATGAGTGGAGTGCATCGGCAAGTGAGATTCTTGCCGGAGCATTGCAGGATAATGACAGGGGAACAATTATCGGTCGGCGATCGTTCGGGAAAGGGTTGGTTCAGGAGCCTATTCCATTTTCTGATGGCTCAGGAATGCGGCTTACAGTTGCACGGTATTATACTCCAACAGGAAGGTCAATACAAAAACCTTATAAGGATGGATTTGAAAAGTATTTTGATGACCTTAACAAAAGGTATATCCATGGTGAGTTTGAAGTCTCAGACAGCATTCATTTTTCCGACTCGCTCAGATTCACTACACCTGGAGGCCGTAATGTATATGGTGGTGGAGGCATAATGCCCGATAAATTTGTACCTGTTGACACCTCCGGAATATCACCTTATTTCATTAAAGTAAGATCTCTCATTTACAGATTTGCACTTAAATATACCGAGAACAACAGGGAACAACTTAAAAAATATACCGAAAGTGGAGAATTGGAGAAATTCCTTGATAAACAGGCTCTTCTCGATCAGTTTGTACAGTTTGCTGCAAACACTGGTATCAGGAAGGATCCTGCAGGATTAAAAATATCGGGAGATATAATTCATACCCAGCTAAAAGCCTATATTGCACGTAATATTCTGGATAATAAAGGATTCTATCCTATCTGGGAGCATATCGATACCACACTCAAATTTGCGATTGAATTTCTGAAGAAATAATCCTCCAGCCCCCCTGCCCCACTAAAGGGGGGTTGGGGGGCAAAACATCAGGAAATACTATTTACAAACTCTGTTATCGCTCTCAGAGAATTCTCTTCTTCTTCAATAAAGCCCAGATGTCCTGATTCTTTCAGAACAATAACTCTCGCATTAGGAGGGAGGTTCACATTTGCACGGATAATATTGCAGGGAATATAATTATCCATCAAACCTAATATCCATAAACATGGTATTTTGCCATCTTCCATAAAAGACAACCTGGATGGTCTTATCATCATCCCGTTCAGAACTGCGGTTATTCCTTCTCCCGGTATCTGTGAGGCAATATCTTTTGATTTCCGGAGAGAATCCGAGAATTTTTCAAGATTTGAAAGGGCAAACATTCTTATGACATTGTCAGCGTACATCATGTTTTTCTTCCCTGCTTTTACAATTTCAATTTCCCGTCTCCTTTTTTCAAGAGCAGCAGGAGTATCAGCGAATGGCTGTGAATGGAAAAGACAATACCCCAGGAGATACTCAGGAAACAGTTCGAGGAAAGCCAGAGCGACATAACCACCCATAGAATGGCCTAACAGGAAAACTTTTTTAAGATCAAGACTATCAACCAGGTTTTTTACTGCTGTCGCCATAAACTCCATGCTGTGCACCTCTCCATAAACATCGGAAAGACCATGACCAGGGAGATCCACTGATATGATCCTGAATTCTGATTTAAGTTTCTCAGCAAAACCATTCCAGACCTCAGAAGATTCCAGATAACCATGAAGAAGAACAATGACAGTGCCATTACCCGAATCAGAATAGTGAATTCTACCTCCACTGTATGAAAAAAACATATTAATAAATTATTTTATTTTGTAAAGGTAGCCAATTATCAAATAATGGAATACATCCATAATTCAAGTATAGATTTGTGATAATTAGCATAAAATTGTAAATCTGATTTAATACCTCTAACTTTGATTAACTTCCTTTTCAGGCTAAAAGATAAAATCTAAACATTTCATAACCAATGAGTAAAATTTTGTTTTCCTCAATTACCAAGAAATTTGTGATGGCTTTAGCCGGTCTATTCCTTCTCACTTTCTTACCTGTTCATCTTACTATCAACCTGATGCTGCTTAAGAG
>Ga0209744_1000047_pt1 | contig 35783 bp, 30 predicted proteins | sample BarGraNGADG00311_2_FD_184494 | JGI IMG/M metagenome (GOLD analysis project Ga0209744, IMG submission 184494) | Arctic peat soil microbial communities from Barrow, Alaska - Barrow Graham LP Ref core NGADG0004-311 (SPAdes) (version 2) | ecosystem: Environmental > Terrestrial > Soil > Wetlands >... | reverse complement strand
AAACCGGATTAATTTCCGGAGTAATAAGCAATAATAAGTCAGTTTCATTTAACAATGGAATTCAGTTTGCCGGTTTTAAATCAAATTTCAGGGAGATGAAGCACTACTCCGCGGGCAATAATTATGTGATTGAGTTGTTGTCCGACAGTGCTTGTCATGCAAAATGGACAATGCTTCCGGGAGGGTGGTTACAACTGGACTATGATTATCATCCTAATGGTTCATTCGATTTTGCCGGGATTACATTTTCATATCCCGAAAACCTTGTTACAGGTGCAACTCTCATGGCTAATGGGCCATATCATGTCTGGAAAAACCGTCTGAAAGGTACTAGCTTTGGAGTATTCGATAAACAATATAATAATACAATTACCGGACAAACATGGGTCTATCCGGAGTTCAAGGGCTATTACTCGAATTTTTATGCTGTTGAAATTCAAACGAAAGAGCTGCCGATAACTATTGTTTCAGCAACTAGTGGCTTGTTTCTGCATCTGTTTACACCTGAAGCATCGACATTTTCAAAGGGCAGGGGTGTAAGAGGAGTAGTAAATCCGCCCTTTCCTTCAGGAAACATATCACTGCTACACGCCATCAGTGCTGTGGGTACAAAGTTTTCAAATCCTGATACAGAGGGTCCTCAGGGTGAGAAAAATAAATATGATGCAGGTTCTGAACCACTGAAAGGGACGTTATATTTCAGGTTTGGCGATTAAACCTTTAAAAAGATCTTCTTATTATAAAGTATATAAAGAAATACCCAGGCAACAGCAGTTACACCGATTCCTTCAATGAGCGGTGCCCATGCCTGAGGCATTATCGATGTAAGTCCTCCGAAGAAAAACCCGGTTGCTGACCTGAAATTAACTATTCTTTCAGTCAGGTATATAGTAATAGGATTCAATCCAATTACTACAAAAACAAATGCCCATTTTTTATATTCCCATACATCAATTATCAGGTAGAAGATGGAGAATAGCAAAAGGCTCAGACCACCCACAAAACATACGAATGAGCTTGTCCAAAGGTTCTTGTTGATCGGGAAAGCTATGTTCCAGACCTGACCGATCACCATTAAAACTATTGCTGCAAGAACAAGGAACAGTACTTTTTTCACCGGTTTGTCGTTGAGGTATTTCGACAACATAAATTCTCCGGTAAACATCCCGAGTAACGCTGTTCCGATAGCAGGAATTGTACTTAACAATCCTTCAGGGTCATGATTTCCGAGATAGAGTCTTCCAGGCATCAAAAGACGATCGATATGACTGGTAAGATTCCCTTCCTGGGAAAAGATATCAGTCGATCCAAGGTCATGAGCAGGAAAAAGCAGTAGAAGTACCCAGTAACCAATCAGGAGTCCACAAAACCAGACAATCCGAAAATTTAGTTTTGTGTTCATAAAGATCAGAGAAGCGAACATCCAGGCAAGGCCTATTCTTCCCAGAACACTTCCATACCGCAAATGGGCAAAATCGAAGCTGATACCATTATTATATACTATACCAAGAAGAACGAGAATTAGTCCTCGGCTGATGACATGCTTATAGATCGACCGGCGGCTATCATTCATTGCTGTGCGTTTAGCCAGAGAGAATGGGAAAGATATTCCGGCTATAAAAAGAAACAGGGGAAAAATCATATCATAGAAATGGAATCCATTCCACGGCACATGATCAAGTTGAACGGCCCACCATTTAAAGACCGGCCATCCTGTAAGTGTGGCAAGTCCGATGAAAATTCCTTCCCCTCCCATTATCCAGAACATATCAAATCCCCGTAATGCATCCAGAGAGTACAATCGTTTGACATCAGGTTTGTTTTCGGTTTCCATTTTGTAGTTTTTAGGTTTGTAGGACTATTTCCGGAATTTTTTCATAAGCCAGATTAATGTTTATCAGACTTCTACCTTAACAGTGCAGAAGCGCACCATAATATCGGTGCCTGTCCGTGCAGGTCACCCACATTCCGTTTCCTGTCGAAATAATACTGTCTGTCATTCTTTTTACCAGTACCCTCACAAACCTCACGGACATCGGCATTCTGGTCAATATAGGAAATCAATCCAAGCCATGCTTTGCGTGCTGCCGCTCCATAAATATTTTTATCGAGCCAACCGTTTTTAACACCGGTGATCATTGCAAAAGCGAACATCCCTGTTCCGGAAGTCTCGGACCATGATTCAGGTTCGTCAATCAATTGTCTCCATGTACCGTTCTCAGCCTGATACTTAAGAAGTGAGGACATCATCTTCTTATAACCTTCCATTATTCTTGGGCTATAAGGACTATTTTTTGGGAGGGAGCTTAATAATTCGCTCATACCGGCAGCCATCCATCCGTTACCGCGACTCCAGAAGAAAGGTACGTCAGGCGCATGATAAAAAAGTCCATTTGGTCTTTGTAACGAATCAAGATAAAGCACCATTTCTTTTGCTGCCCGTTCAACATATTTATTTTCTCCTGTGGCACGGTATGCCTGTATTTGTACTGCTGTTATCATATACATATCGTCAATCCACATTCGTGTCTGAGGGGTAAATCCCTTTTTGAAGAACATTTTTGCTTCAGGAGCATCTTCTTTCCCTTCAGGAAGTGCCCATTGCGTGTCAGCAATTCTTTTCCCCAATTTAAGGTATTTTTGATTTTTTGTAAGTATGTACAATTCTATCGGAACAGTACCGAAAACCGTATTATCGACATGGTTGGGTACAGGTATAAGTACTGAATCGACTCCAAACAATGGATTGAAACGATCTTCAAGTCTGGTGGTTAGCTTGTTATCTCCTGTAAGACTGGCAAATGTAAGGGCTCCGTACCAGGTACAGACTTCAGCATAGTGAATTTTCATTGGAGCTAAAGGAAGCGGTCTGTTAACAAAATGCTCAGCGACACGTTTCCCTATCTCCTCAGGGGAATACCCTTTTGGCCAGTGCTTCAGATCTGAATTTTCTTTAGTGGTCTGGGAACATATGCTGGAAGGAAGCAGAAATATTGTTAACAGAACGATAACGGATTGAATTAAATTCTTCATAGTTTGATATTAAAGTTGATGTGAGTTTTTGATAATTTTTCAGATTTAACATGTAAATTTACATGAATTCCGGCATCACGTTGTTAAAAAAGGTTAAAGAAACAAAAAATGAAAAAAAAGTCCCTGATTTTCATGTGTACGTTAACGGAATTAGAGTAAATTTACCTTAATCTAAGGATTTTTGCAAGATGTTTATCACTTCATTATTGCTTCCTACATTGGACAAAAGATTGGCTTTGCGGATCAGCTGAAGTGTAACGTTATTTTATGTCTAATTGAACTAATTGATAGTAAGCAATATATACCGAAATTAATAAACAAACTTAAATAATTAATTATGGCAACCCGCAGAGAATTCATACAAAAATCAACACTCGGAGCAGCAGGACTAACGCTTGGTGCTAAGAGTTATTCACGTATCCTTGGAGCAAATGACAGGGTTAGAGTTGGGATCGTCGGTTTTTCTGATCGCTTCAGGGGATCACTGGCTCCGGCATTTCTCAGTCAGGCCAAAGAATTGAACTTTGAAATTTCAGCTGTTTCTGATCTTTGGAACAGACGCCGGGATGAGGCAGATACATTTTTTAAAGGGAAAGGAATAACGATCAGAAAAGCTCGTAATAATGATGAGTTGTATAGTGGCAAGGATACTGATGCTGTTATTATCAGTACGGCAGATTTTCAGCATGCCCTGGTACTTGCAGAGGCAGTGAGAGCCGGACAGGATGCGTATTGTGAAAAACCCTTTTCTGAAACAATGGCTGATGCCAGGGAGGCCCTCCGGGCTGTTCAGGAAACTAAAAAAGTTGTACAGATTGGTTCACAACGAAGGAGTACTCCGAATTATATTGCAGCAAATGAGTATATAAAGTCAGGTAAGTTTGGAAAGATTGTGATGGTTGAAATGTCGTGGAATGTAAACCAACCAGGAAGATGGAGGAGACCCAAGCTAACAGGCGTCATTAAGGAGGCTGATACTGATTGGAAGCGTTTCCAGATGAACAGGGTACCTGCAGAATGGGATCCCCGAAAATACCTTGAATTCCGGTTGTTCTGGCCATATTCATCAGGTATACCCGGACAATGGATGGCTCACCAGATTGATACTGTTCATTGGTTCTCAGGATTAAGTCACCCAAAAAGCGTTGCAGCAAATGGTGGTATTTATTTATGGAAAGACGGGCGCACTAATTTTGACACAATGACAGCCGTAATGGACTATGGAGATGCCAATTCTGGTTTCCAGGTTGTTTATACTTCACGTTTTACTAACTCTGCCGGAGGAGTTAAGGAGATTTATTTCTCAAATGGTGGTTCACTCAATCTTGATACAAATAAGATCAACTCGGAAGGTGGTCTTTCTGCACGTGATGCAAAAGATATGGATATGCAACCGAATCTTCTTGAACCATCTGACCTGCCTGGGTTTAAAGTGGAAACAACTGCCAATACAGGTTCAGATCCAATGACATATGCACACATGAGAAACTGGATGGAATGTATCCGTAGCCGGAAGAACCCAAATGCAGATATTATGGCAGGTTATAACCATTCTATCGCTACCATAATGTGTACAGCTGCACTCAGAACCGGTGAAAAAGCATCATTTGATGAGGCAAAACAGGAAGTACTCGCTGGCGGGAAAGTGTTCCAATATTAAAAAAAATGATTAGCCATGAAAAAAATTAAATATTTATCAGTTCTATTGAAATGGATACCAGGAGTATTCTTTATCCTCTTATTTTTGACATCCGGAATAGTAATAAACGCTCAATCTTTAAAAGCTAAAGGTGTGCAACTGATCAGAATTGATGATAAACATAAAGTTGATGTTTATATTAATGGTAGCCTTTTTACATCATATCAATACCCGGAAAATATTGAAAAGCCATTTTTATTTCCGGTCTATGCACCTGACGGCTCAGTGATCACCAGAGGATATCCCATTGATCCGAGAAAAGGGGAGCGTGTGGATCACCCTCACCATATAGGCATCTGGTTTAATCATGGCAATGTAAATGGACTTGATTTCTGGAATAATTCTTCAGCTATACCAGCAGAAAAGAAGGATACTTACGGTCATATAGTTCATCAGAAAATAGTCAAAGCAGTAAGTGGAAAGAAAGGAATTCTTGAAGTAGTCCTGAACTGGGATGATAACAAAGGGAATACAATACTGACTGAGAACACACGATATATCTTTTCAGGTAGCAGTAATTCCCGCACAATTGATCATATCTCAACCTTAACGGCAGTTAATGGACCAGTCACAATCGGTGAAAGCAAGGAAGGTTTGATTGCAATCAGGGTTGACAGGGCATTTGAAATGCCTTCAAATGAGTCTCTGATCTTCACCGACGATAAAGGTAATCCAACTTCTGTTAAAGCTACAGATAACAGTGGGGTGACAGGAATGTACACTTCAAGCAAGGGTTTAAAGGGTGATGCTGTATGGGGGACCAGAAATGATTGGGTAATTCTGTCAGGAATAAAAAACAATGTACAAATTACAATGGGAATATTTGATAACCCAAAAAACCCCGGTTATCCGGCTTACGCTCATGCCAGGGGATACGGTCTTTTCTCACTGAATAACTTCGGACAAAATTCTTACGATCCAAAACAGGAAAAAAGGAGCTTCAAAATCGAAAAAGGGCAATCGGTGACTTTATATCACAGATTCTATGTTCAATCCGGTTCTGAACTGACACCTGAAAATGCAAATAAGATTTTTAAAGAGTTTTCAAAAGCGTATTAATACCAATAATTCAACTATGAAAAAATCAAAAGTTCCTTATCGGATTCTCCCGGTATTATTTTTATTCATGACTGTTGTATCCAACGGCTTCAGTTCAGTACCGGCCAAACAACAGTATTTTGAGATAAAAATTTATCACATCTCTGATAAATCACAAGAGGGTAGGGTTGATGCCTATCTGAAAGATGTGTATCTTCCGGCTCTTCACCGCGCGGATATTCCCATTGTTGGAGTGTTTAAACCTGTGGAAACCGACACAGCTTCTGGAAAATTAATCTATGTGTTTATCCCGTTCAATACTATAGATCAGTTTATGCAATTGCCAGGACTGCTTGAGCAAGATAAGGTTTTTGCTGAGACAGGAAAATCTTTCGTTGATGCAGATTTTAACGAGCCTCCATATAAAAGGTATGAGAGTATTCTTTTAAAAGCTTTTTTGAATATGCCGCAGTTCATAGCGCCGAAGTTTACAACTTCTCCTTCAGAAAGAATTTATGAATTACGTAGTTATGAGAGTGCAACGGAAGCAAAAGCTGTTAAAAAAATTGAAATGTTTAACCTGGGAGGGGAGATAGACTTGTTTAAAAGCCTGAATTTCAATGCTGCTTTCTATGGGGAAGTTTTGGTAGGAAGTCATAAACCTAATCTCATGTATATGACAACTTTTGAGAACATGGTATCTCATGATGCGCACTGGAAATCATTTACGACACATCCTACCTGGATAAAGCTAAAGCAAATGCCGGAATACATGAACACGGTATCCAGAAATAGCTCTTTTCTTCTTCACCCGACTGCCTATTCTGATTTTTAAAAAATAAATTTCTGTTTAATTCCTTAGTGGCTTTGAAACCTATCCCCCAACCCCTTCCCTTACGTTTAAGGGAAAGGGCGTAATCGATTATATATTAGTAAGTTCACCCCCTTCCCTTATTGTTTAAGGGAAGGGTTGGGGAAGGGTTAAGAAGAACACCTGAGTTATATTATCTTAATATTATCAAGCTGGGATATTGATTTTTGCTATTGAATCCTCAACTTCCTGAGTGGTCATTTCATGATCCGGAAGATTGTTTTCAAAATATTTCTCATAAGCAGAAATGTCGAAATGACCATGGCCACTAAGATTAAAGAGTATTGTCTTTGATACTCCCTCCAGGTCGGCCCTTCTTGCCTCATCAAGAGCGCCGGCAATAGCATACGTCGATTCGGGAGCAGGAAGAATACCTTCTGCCCTGGCAAACATTACTCCTGCTTCAAAACATTCCCTCTGCATCTTTGCTTTCACTTCAATCAGACCATCTTTAAGAAGCTGGCTTGGCAATACTCCGGCACCATGATATCTCAAACCCCCGGCATGAATTTTCTCTGGAATAAAATTATGTCCTAATGTATACATCGGAAGGAGTGGAGTCATTCCGGCACTATCTCCGAAGTCGTACATGAATTTCCCTTTGGAGAGCTTGGGACATGAAGATGGTTCAATTGTCATGAGACGGGTTTTCTTTCCGTTGACCAGGTTTTCGTGAAGGAAAGGGAATGCGATTCCCGAAAAGTTTGATCCTCCTCCAAAACACCCGAGAACCACGTCAGGATAATCTCCTGCCTTTTCCATCTGAAGTAGGGCTTCCTGCCCGATAATTGTCTGATGAAGAAGAACATGGTTAAGAACGCTGCCGAGTGAGTATTTGGTATATGCATCCTGTACAGCCACCTCCATAGCTTCGGAAATTGCTATACCAAGACTTCCCGGAGAGTCGGGGTCGAGTTCAAGAACTCTTCTTCCGGCCACAGTCATAGTGCTCGGAGAGGCCACTACCTTTGCATTATATGTATTCATCAAAAGCTTACGGCCGGGTTTCTGGTCAAAACTGACTTTTACCATAAAGACCAGAAGTTCGAGTCCGAAATGATGACAGGCGAAACTCATGGCGCTTCCCCATTGTCCGGCTCCCGTCTCAGTGGTAATTCGTTTTATTCCTTCCATTTTGTTATAATATGCCTGAGGAATTGCAGTATTGGCTTTATGAGAACCTGAATAATTACCGCCTTCATACTTGTAGTAGATTTTGCTTTTTGTACCAAGCGCTTTTTCAAGGTTAAATGCCCTGAACAGGGGTGAGGGACGAAAGATTGAATAGAGGTCGAGCACCTCATCAGGTATATCAATATACCTCTCGGCAGATACTTCCTGTTTTATAAGCTCCATGGGAAAAATTGGGGCAAGGCTCTCGGGACCAATAGGTTTCATAGTGGCCGGATTGAGAGGTGGCATAGGCTTATTTGGCATATCCGCAACGATATTATACCAATGCCTTGGCATTTCGCTTTCACTTAAGATAATTTTTCTGATCTTTTCCATAATTGGTAAATATTAGTGTTTATTTAAAATTTTAAAACAAAAAAGGCACGCTGTGAACAGCGTGCCTCTATAAATAAATATTTTTTTAATGCTATATAATGGCTTGTTTCACAGCTTAATTTATTGAGCTGCGCCACAACCACACGTATAACCTCTTTGCTTCCATAATGACAAAAATAATTAAAAATTTAAATTATCAATATAAAAACGCTATTTTTTAAATTATCATATGATTTTTACCATTTTATGATCAGAAAGATAACAATTCAAGCCATAGTTGTGTTATTCATGAACCATTGCTCCAAGATTTCTGAGATCATTAAAGAAACCTGGATAAGATTTTGCAACGCATTGAGAATCCCTTATATAAACTCTTCCTTTTGCTCCAAGTGAGGAGATGGCGACAGCCATGGCTATACGATGGTCATCATGAGATTCAACTCTGGCAGCCTGGGGCCTACCCCCTGTAACAAACATAATATCATCATTTATTTCAATGTTGATCTTCAGTTTACCAAACTCCTCCTTAAGTACTTTCGCTCTGTCACTCTCCTTATATATTAATCTTGATACACCTTTGATGATTGAAACTCCTTCACAATAAGAGGCAAGTGCAACCAGCGGCGGAAATAGATCGGGTGATTCGGTGGAATCAAACTCAAAAGCTTTTAATTCTGATTTTGATATCTCAATCTGATTTTCACTTATAGTCATTTTTGCACCAGCGTTCTCAAGAGCGTTAATTATCGACATATCACTTTGCTTACTGTCTCTGTTCAGTCCGGTAATGCATAGCTTTCCACAAATGGCACCGGCAACGAGAAGAAATGCCCCTCCGCTCCAGTCACCTTCAACTATATAATTATGAGGAATATACTTTTGATTTCCAGGAATACGGAAAAAACTATAATCTTCATTCTTCACCGTTATGCCAAATGATTTCAGAATCTGTATCGTCATGTCAATGTATGGTTTGCTCTTCAGGTTTTTAACCTTTATTTCAGAGTCTTTGGATGCCAGAGGCAGAGCCATAAGCAGACCCGTCAATAACTGACTGCTAACCGATCCATCGATTTCGCAATGTCCTCCGACTATCGGTCCCTGAATTGTGAGAGGGAGAAATCCGTTTGAACTTATGCACTTCACTCCAAGTTGATTTAAAGCCTCTTCGATCATGAACATCGGCCTCTTTTTAAGAGAATTTGCCCCAACCATAGTAATCTCTACAGGATATAAAGCAGCAATAGGTGAGAACATACGGATAGCCAATCCCGACTCACCGCAATTCAGTTTTGGCTCCTTCAAAATTGCAGAACCATTTATTTTCAGTTCATTAACCTGAGGTTCAACCCTTGCACCAAGGCCGACTGCCATACTCATTGCTGCCAGTGAATCGTCGCAATAGGAAGGATTATGGATTATACTTTCACCATCAGCAAGTAAAGCAGCAGCAATTGCCCGTTGTGTCATACTTTTTGATGACGGTGCTTTGATATTACCTTTAACAGCGGACGGTTCTATATATCTTTCCATAAGTTCCAAGAAATTTTTATTTTTTGTCAGGTTGGCTGTTGACTCCATTATTCATAACCTTCATCTGATGGTTGATAGACTCCTGATGAATCGCTTTGAATATTGTATCGATCAGTTCAGAGCTAAGTCCCTTTGCCTGACCTTTTGCAATTACTTTATTAATAATTTCATCCCACCGGCTGGTTTGCAAGATAGTGATATTATTCTCCTTTTTATAACGACCGATAGTTTCAGCAACTTTCATTCTTTTTTCCATCAGATCCAGAAGATGATCATCGAAAACATCGATCTGTTGTCTTAGTTCACCAAGCACATCAAGTAACTTTGGATCAGAAGTACTTGCATTTCGGAGGATTAACCTGCTTAAAAGCTCTTTCAGATCGTTTGGGGTTATCTGTTGTGCGGCATCACTTAATGCTTTTGCCGGATTGATATGTGATTCGAGCATTAATCCGTCGAAGTTAAGGTCCATAGCCTTCTGGGAAATCTCGTGAAGAAATTGTCTTGCACCACCAATGTGACTGGGATCGCAAATTATTGGCAGGTCAGGGATTCGCCTGCGTAGTTCAATTGGCAATTGCCAGTTTGGTTGATTCCGGTATAAAGTCTTTTCATAAGATGAGAATCCACGATGTATTGCACCCAACCGGGTAATACCTGCTCTGGCAATTCGTTCAATTGCACCTATCCATAACTCGATATCGGGATTGATGGGATTTTTGACCAGGACCATAACATCCACTCCGCTTAATGCATCGGAAATCTCCTGTACAGTAAAAGGATTAACAGATGTACGGGCGCCGATCCATAACATATCGATGCCATATTTAAGAGCCTCATAGACATGTTTTTCATTCGCTACTTCGGTGCCGACAAGCAGACCTGTTTCCTCTTTCACTCTTCTCAGCCATTTCAGCCCTTCACTACCCACCCCTTCAAAAGAATTAGGACGTGTCCTGGGTTTCCATATACCTGCACGAAATACACTAACTTCTTTTATCTGAGCTAATTGTTTTGCTGTTTCCATCACTTGTTCCTCTGTTTCAGCGCTGCAGGGACCTGAGATCAGAAAGGGCCTGCCCTTATATCCTCTCCAGTCTTTTATCAGGGAATTCTTCAGATTTATTTCCATTATATTATATATTAATTGTATCTATTTTACCCCCCAACCCCCCCTTTCAACCCATTCAACCTTTCAACTTTTCAACCCTTTTAATTCAGTATCTTCCTGATCTTGTTTGCTTCTTCCATAAGGGCTTTCAAACCATCGATGTTTTTATCAGAAATCATTTTTCTGAATGAATTCATTTTTTCGATATACGTATCCATTACTTCAAGAATAAATTGTGCATTCTCCAGAAAGATTGGAGCCCATGTCTCCCCATTACTTTTAGCAAGACGAACAGTACTTTCAAAACCACCACCAGCAAGGGTAAGTATGTTTTGTTCTTCCTGCTCTTTTTCCAGAACACTTAAGGCCAGTGAGAAGGAAGTAATATGAGAAATATGTGAGATATAAGCAACATGAACATCATGGTCACTTGAATTCATATATACTTTATGCATATTCAGCAAGTCGAGCATTTTTTCAACTGTATTAAGAGCATCCGGATCGCTGAGTTCCTTGTCACAAATAATTGCAGTCTTATAATCGAAGAGCTTACCTATAGCAGCAAGAGGACCTGAATATTCTGTGCCCGCCATAGGATGCACTGCAACATACCTGCCCCTTCCGGAATGATTTACTGAAGCTTTGGCTATGCTGGCTTTTGTGGAGCCCATATCGGTTACAATTTTTGATGTTCCGGCGATTCTGTCGAGTATCCCTGGTAACATCAAACAATTAGTATTAACAGGAGTGGAAAGTATTATCAAATCGCTTTTTTCAATAGCATTTTCCAGAGAATCATTTTCATCAACTAAACCGCAAAGCAGGGCAATGTTCTGATGAAGCACATTCGTGTCGACACCGATTATTTTGTTTGCAAACCCCCGTTTGCGAAGATCAACCATGAGTGATCCTCCGATGAGTCCTATTCCGATTACTGTAACTGTCATTTTTGTTTGTTGTTATTAAGTTATTAAGCGATTAAGCTATCTGGTAAATAATAAACGCGTAAGTCTGTTTTTGGCTTCATTAAGTTTGTCTTCTGTAGCACAGAGCGAAATACGTATATAGCGTTCTCCATTCTTTCCAAAAATGAATCCCGGTGTGATGAATACAAAAGTCTTCATTAATATTCCCTCAATATAAGATTCACAATCCTGAATATCTTCAGGTATGCGTCCCCATACAAACAAACCGACCTGGGATTTATTATATCTGCATTTAAGTAAATCCATAATTTCTTCAACTATTTTCCTTCGTCCCGCATAAACACTATTGACTGTATCGTACCATTTCCCTGGATTACTAAGTGCCGCAATTCCAGCCATCTGCATTGCAAGAAACATTCCTGAATCCATATTGCTTTTTACCTTCAAAACATTTTTTATATATTCACTATGTCCTGCGACCATACCAATCCGCCATCCCGCCATATTATGTGACTTGCTTAATGAATTCAGCTCAAGGGCAGTTTCTTTTGCTCCATCAACGGCGAGGAGGCTGTAATATTCCTTGTTTAATATAAAGCTGTATGGGTTATCGTTACAAAGGAGTATCCTGTGTTTTTGGGAGAAGGCGACCAGCTTTTCAAATAGTTTCATCGACCCTTTAACTCCGGTTGGCATATTCGGATAATTGACCCACATTAGTTTTACCTTGCTCAGATCACTTTGTTCAATGGATTCGAGGTCGGGAAGCCATCCATTCTTTTCAATAAGATCATATTTTCTTACAATACCACCAACAAGATTTGTAACAGAGGAATACGTGGGATATCCCGGATCGGGGACAAGAACTTCATCTCCGGGATTAATAAATGCCATACTGATGTGCATTATTCCCTCTTTGCTACCCATTAGAAGAAGTATCTCGTTGTCGGGATTCAGATTAACATGAAAATACTTTTTATACCAGTCAGAGAATGCCAACCTCAGACCAGGTATTCCGGAATAGCTCTGGTAGCCATGTACGGTTGGTTTTTTTGCATATTCGATCAGTGCTGAAATAGTATTTTCTGATGGTGGTTGATCGGGGCTGCCAATACCAAGATTAATGACATCAGAACCCTCTCTGCGCATCCTGTCTATCTGGGCGAGTTTCTGAGAGAAATAATATTCCTGCACATTTCCAGTACGATCAGCCGGTTTAACTATCATATAGCATGTCTCCTTTAAAATAAACTCCAAGTATCTCGAGGTTACTGGTATATTTATCCAGAACCCTTTTTATTATATCTGATTTTGTGTTTTTATTTAACTCCAGATCGAGGTAGAACATATATTCCCATTCTCCATTCAGCCGGGGAACCGACTGAATTTTTGACAGGTTTATTTCCAGTTCTGCCAGTTTTACCAATACTTTTGCCAGGGACCCTGGTTTATGTCCTGTTGAGAAACAGATTGACACCTTATTGCCTCTTGTGTTACCCTTCTCTTCACTTCCTACAATCAGGAATCGTGTATAGTTTTGTTTATATGTCTCAATTCCTGAGGCGAGTATTTCCAGACCGTATATTTCTGCTGCACTTGATGGTGCGATTGCCGCCACCCCTTTGATCCGTGTTTCGCTAATCTGTCTGGCACTTCCTGCAGTGTCGTCACTCTCAATAAGCGTCATACCGGGAAACTGATTAAGAAAAGTCATGCATTGTGCCAGTGCAATAGGATGAGAGCGGATTTCATGAATATCAGTGATTTTCTGATCAGGAAGAGCCATCAGGTTCTGTTTTATGCGAAGATTATGTTCACCCAGAATCTTCATTCCCGATTCCCTTATAAGAGTGTAATTATAAAGAATACTGCCTGATCTTGCATTTTCAATCGCCATAACGGCAAAGTCAGCCTCTCCTCCCTTAAGAATACTGAGTTCAAGATCGAATGTTGAACAAGGTACAATTTCAATATCATCATAATTAAAGTACTGCCTCGCGGCAACCTCATGAAAACATCCTGTTTCTCCCTGAATTGCTATCTTCATTTTCCGAAAAGTATTAAAAAAAGAAGGGCCCCTCTGTGGGACCCTTGCTTTCATATAATTAATATTATCTGTATACAAAAATCCCTTTATCTGTTTTTAAAATAAAAATAGAAGTAAAAAAAGGAGATAAAATATTTGTATACAATATTCATTTGGTCGCGTTACTGGCTTACAAAAGTAATTGAATTTTTAAAAAAACAAGCAAAAAGCAATAAAAAGTGTGAGATTGGTTAAAAATTATCAGATTATACTAAATACGATCCCACAGAAAGGCTCTGAAAGAGCCGCAGATGAATAACCCCCGGTGAAACAGGTGCACTAAACTCACCCTCCCTTTTGATTCCCTGGTTTTAAGTGCAATTTTACTAAGAACCAATGTTTTAGCCCCCCTTTAAGGGGTTGGAGGGTCATGCCTTTTTTTCAAAACCTCTTCAATATTTTGCAGATTAACACCTTTTGCTTTCAGTAAAATAAGCAGATGATAAAGCAGGTCAGCTGCCTCATTCCTGAATAAATCAATATTATTATCCTTGGCTTCGATAATTAATTCAACGGCTTCTTCACCGACTTTCTGTGCAACCTTATTAATACCCTTTTTATAAAGCTTGTTGGTGTACGATTCATCAATGTTATTTTCAATACGCTGGTATATAATATGTTCCAACTCGTAAATAAATCCTTTTGCAGTTTCATCACCAAAACAGGCAGTACTTCCTGTATGGCAAACCGGGCCTACAGGATTGACTTTGATAAGAATTGAGTCATTATCGCAATCAGAAAGGATCTCTTCTACGTATAGATAATTACCGGAGGTTTCTCCTTTGGTCCAGAGACGGTTCTTACTTCTGCTGAAAAAGGTTACCTTTTTTTCCCTTTTGGTTTTTTTGAAAGCCTCCTCATTCATATATCCAACCATCAATACCTGGAGCGTGTTAATATTCTGAATAACAACCGGTACAAGTCCGTTTCCTTTGGTAAAATCAATATTCATTATGCAAGTTTTAATTATTATCTTATTGCAATACCTTCATGTTTAAGATATTTTTTCAATTCCCGTATATCAATCTCTCCGAAATGGAATATACTTGCTGCCAGAGCAGCACTGCAGCCCGTATTAAAAAAGACTTCCTTGAAGTGTTTCATAGTACCTGCTCCTCCTGATGCAATGACAGGGATGTTGCCATTTCTGCTCACCTCCCCGGTAATGTCCAAAGAAAATCCTGTTTTTGTTCCGTCATTATTCATTGAGGTTAGCATAATCTCACCTGCTCCCAGTTCTTCTACTTTTCTTGCCCAACTGACCGTTTTTAATCCGGTGACAGTCCGGCCGCCATCAACAACTACAATCCATTCGTCATTAATTAGTTTTGTGTCAATCGCAATTACCACGCACTGACTTCCAAATTGGCCGGCGATCTCAGAGATTAGTTCCGGCCTTCGTACTGCTGATGAATTTATGGTTATTTTATCTGCTCCGGCTTTAATAAGATTTGAAACATCATTAACCGTATCTATTCCTCCTCCTACAGTAAATGGTATATTTATTTCAGCTGCAATTCTTTCAACCAGTCCGGCAAGCGCTTTCCTGTTTTCAATTGTAGCAGTTATATCCAGGAAAACAAGTTCATCAGCTCCCTGTTTCATGTAGACTTTTGCCAGTTCCACAGGATCTCCGGCATCAATCAGATTTAAAAAATTCACTCCTTTGACTGTTCGTCCGTCCTTTATATCGAGACATGGAATAATTCGTCTTTTTAACATAGCTTTCCCAACTCTTTTAAAGTTATTTTTCCCTCATAAACAGCTTTACCAACAATTGCTCCTTCGCAACCGGCTTCCCTGATATCTTCAATATCCTTAATTGATGAGATACCTCCACTTGCAATAAGCTTGATTTTTACTGAACTCAATATTTCTTTATACAGAGCTGTTGAAGGTCCTTGAAGCATCCCATCTTTCTGAATATCAGTACATATTGTATATTTTATACCTTTTGACTTATAATCAGAAATAAAATTTATAATTTCTTTATCAGAGTTTTCGAGCCAGCCACCTGTTGAGACTCTTCTGTTAATGCAATCTGCACCGAGTATTAATTTTTCCTGTCCTAATTTTGTCAGCCATTCAATGAATAAATGTGGAGCAGTAACAGCAATACTTCCGGCAGTAACCTGTCTCGCCCCGGCGTTAAATACTGTTATCAGGTCCTCATATTTTCTTAATCCGCCACCAAAGTCAATTTTTAGTTTTGTCTTCCACGCAATTTTTTCAAGGACCTTAATATTTTCCAGCTTATTATTCTTGGCTCCTTCAAGATCAACCAGATGTATAAAGCTGATACCATTATTTTCGATCTTTAAAGCCACTTCGAGGGGATCTTCATTATAAATTTTCTTTGTATTGAAATCGCCCCTGGTAAGACGTACGCACTTTCCTCCAATAATATCAATTGCAACAATTATTCTCATAGCTCCAGAAAATTTCTTAATATTTTTTCACCGGTCTCTGCCGATTTCTCAGGATGAAACTGAGTTGCGTAAAAATTATCCTTTTGCATGGCTGCACTGAAAGGCAGGATATAATCGCATGTTGCCAGGGTACATGCTGAAATTTCGGGATAATAGCTGTGGACATAATAGAGATCGTCTTCAATAGTCAGTCCCTTGAATAAATCTCCTTTCATTGTCAGAAAATTATTCCAACCCATATGTGGGATCTTGTCGACAGGAGGAAACAGCTTTACAACGGTATCAAATATTCCCAGACATTTTGTATCACCTTCCTCCGAACGGCTGCACATCAATTGTAAGCCCAGACAAATTCCGAGTACAGGTTGTCTCAAAGAAGAGATAGTTTTATCGAGTCCTCTCTCCTTCAGATAGATCATTGCCGAACTGGCCTCTCCAACACCTGGGAAAATGACTTTATCGGCATTAATTAACTCTGACGGATCATCAGTAATAATGCTGGCGTAACCCAGACGGGTAAGTGCATTCTTCACAGATTTGATATTACCTGCATTATATTTTACAATTGCGATCATAGACTACCTTTTGTAGTAGGTAAATTGAAGTTATCTGTTTGTCTAACTGCCAGTTTTATGGCTTTTGCGAACGCCTTGAATATTGCTTCGATCTTGTGATGTTCATTCTGGCCTTCAGCCTTTATATTCAAATTACATTTTGCATTGTCACTGAATGACTTAAAGAAATGGAAAAACAATTCAGTGGGCACTTCTCCGACTTTCTCACGTGAAAATATTACTTCCCATACCAGCCAGGCCCTGCCACCAAAATCAAGTGCCACTTGTGCAAGACAATCATCCATTGGCAGAATAAAACTGTACCTTTCAATCCCTTTTTTCCCTCCCAGGGCTTTCAGAAATGCATCACCCAGTGCTATAGCAACATCTTCAACAGTATGGTGTTCGTCAATGTGAAGATCACCTTTCACCTGAATACTAAGATCGAGGTTTCCATGCCGGGCAATCTGTTCGAGCATGTGATCAAAGAATCCGATTCCTGTACAAATTGAACTCTTACCTGATCCATCAAGATTGAGTTCGATCTGTATTTCTGTCTCAGATGTTTTCCGGCTTGTCTCTGCTGTCCGGGGTATCTGTTTTAGATACTTATATATATCGTTCCAGTCATTGGTAGTAAATTCAGCTTGTGGACTATTTTCACCACTGATATAAATTGCTTTACAACTGAGATTCATTGCAAGCTCAATATCTGCCCTTCTGTCGCCGATAACGAAAGATGAGTCAAGGTCGATTCCGCCTGAAAGGTACTGAACAAGCATAGCTGTTCCCGGTTTACGGGTCGGAGCTTTTTGTGAAGGAATTGTTTTGTCGATAAATATTTCGGAGAAGACAACACCCTCACCTTTTAGAATTTCCAACATCTTGTTTTGAACCGGACAGAAGGTATCTTCGGGGAATGATTCAGTCCCAAGACCATCCTGGTTTGTAATCATAACAAGTTCAAAATCAGTCTCCTTTGCTATCTTTGATAAGCTTGATATAACTCCGGGGAGAAAAACCAGCTTCTCGAGACTATCTATCTGCTTATCCTCCGGTTCGATGAGGATGGTTCCATCTCTGTCAATAAAGAGTACTTTCTTCATAGAGCAATAGACTTTAATGCTTTTACAAGTTTGTCGTTTTCTGATTTTTTCCCTATTGTAATACGAAGGCAGTTATTTATTATGCTGCTTCGGTTTCTGATAATTATATTCTTATTAACCAATGTTTTATAAATGTAATCAGCATTTTTAACTTTTACAAGTAGAAAATTTGCATCTGACGGAAAAACCTTTTCAGTTATTTTCATTTTTATCAGATTTGATGAAAGCCTTTCTCTTTCCTTTTTTATCTTAATGACCTGAGTCTTATATTCTTCAATTCTTTCCAGTTTACTTAAAACAGCTTTCTGATTAATTGTACTTATGTTATATGGTGGTTTCAACTTGTTGAAATACTGAATGACAGAACGATTTGAAAAGGCCATTCCAATTCTTGCAGCTGCCAGTCCAAATGCTTTGCTGAATGTCTGCATTATTATCAGATTAGGATATCTCTCAATCAGCCTGATAAATGAGGGCTTCTCACTGAAGTCAATATAAGCTTCATCGATCACAACTATACCTTCAAAATTTGAAAGTATTTTTTCAACATCAGGATAATTCATAGCATTTCCGGTGGGATTATTAGGAGAGCAGATAAAAATCAGTTTCAGGTTTTTATCTGAAAACAAAGGACTGACTCTGTTCATATCAATCTGAAAGTTCTCATTCAAAGGAATCCTGATTACTTCAATATCATTTACTGAAGCTGAAACCTGGTACATTCCATAAGTTGGAGTGAAGGTTAATACCTTATCAATTCCAGGATTGCAGAATATCCTGAAACAGAGATCAATGATCTCGTCACTTCCATTCCCAAGGAAAATCTTTTCCTCTTCAACTCCTTTAACTTTTGAAATTGCTTTTTTCAGATCTCTCTGATAGGGATCGGGATAGCGGTTAAGGTTACCATAAGGATTCTCGTTGGCATCCATAAAAATACCCGATTTGCCACTGAATTCATCCCTTGCGCTAGAGTAGGGAGTAAGTCTGATAACATTTCCCCTTACCAGTTTATTTATATCTACCATTCTGTAAACTTTTAAGTCTGATGCTCACTGAATTTTTATGACCATTTAATAATTCGGCCTCAGCCATAATTTCAATTGTGGGTCCAAGGTTTTTGATCCCTTCAGCACTAATTTCCTGGAAAGATATTTTTTTTAGGAAACTGTCTATAGAGACTCCGCTGTAATTCTTTGCAAATCCGTTCGTAGGAAGTGTGTGGTTTGTACCTGAAGCATAATCACCGGCGCTTTCGCAACTGAATCTTCCCAGGAAGACCGAACCTGCATTTGTTACTTTGTCTCCAATTGAACTCGTATCGGAGGTGTTAATAATAAGGTGTTCAGGTGCATACCTATTGCTGAAATCAATGCAATCGTCCAGTGTAGAAAGAAGAATTAACTTACTGTTTTCCAAAGCTTTCAAGGCGATCTCTTTTCTTGGTAACGACTCCACCTGCTTCACAACCTGAGTTCTTACTCTTTCCATAAGTATCTGATCATTAGTCAACAATATTACCTGGCTGTCAGATCCATGCTCGGCTTGTGAAAGAAGATCAGAAGCAACAAATTCAGGGCTTGCCAGGCTATCTGCAATTACAAGCACTTCACTTGGACCCGCTGGCATATCTATTGAAACACCATCCTGTTGTACCATCTCTTTGGCTCTTGTTACATACTGGTTACCCGGTCCGAATATCTTGCAGACTTTCGGAATTGTTTCAGTGCCATATGCCATCGCAGCAATTGCCTGAGCTCCACCCACTTTAAATATTTTGGAAATCCCAATGAGCTGGGCGGTATATAGAATAAGGGGACTAACTTTTCCATTCTTACCGGGAGGAGTACATACAACTATTTCTTTGCATCCTGCCTGTTGTGCAGGTATGCCAAGCATGAGCAGAGTTGAAAAAAGAGGAGCGCTGCCACCAGGAACGTATAGTCCCACTTTTTCTATCGCTACACTTTTTCTCCAGCATCTTACCCCTTTCATGGTTTCAATAACCGGTTCTTTAGTGAGCTGGGAAGAATGAAACTTTTCAATATTTTTTTTAGCAATTTTTATTGCGTTCTTCAGCTCTTGCGGAATCTGTCCGGATGATTCCTCTATTTCAGTTGAAGATACCTGTAAATTTCCCGGAGGCACACCATCGAATTTATCTGAGTAGTAGTAAATAGCTTTGTCAGCCTCTGATTTAACACGATTTATAATACTTTTGACAATATCCGTAAGATCGCTCCTGTCTATTCCCGGTCTCTCACATAGTGATTCCCAATTCTCTTTTTCAGGAAAAATAATTGATTTCATTACAATATCATTTTTTCGATTGGAATTACCAGTATACCTTCCGCTCCGGCTGCCTTAAGCTGATCAATTCTTTCCCAGAATTCATCCTCTTTTACTACAGAGTGGAGGCTGCACCAACCTTTTTCAACGAGAGGCACTATTGTAGGACTTTTCATTCCGGGAAGTATTGAGCATATTGTTTTTACTGCTGCATCAGGTGCATTCAGCAATATGTATTTATTCTCTTTTGCATTCTTAACTGCCCTTATCCGGAACAATAAACTGTTTAGTATAGCTTGCTTTTCCGGGTTGAGGTTTTTATTCCCGATAATAACGGCCTGACTCTTAAGAATGGTCTCAACTTCATGTAATCCATTGGTAAGCAGGGTACTGCCTGAACTTACTATATCGCAAACTGCGTCTGCAAGCCCTATGCCGGGAGCAATCTCTACGCTGCCGCTGATCTCTTCAATTTCAGCAGTTATTTTATTTTTTTTAAAGAATGCGGAAAGGATATGAGGATAGCTTGTTGCGACCTTCTTATTCATGAAATAACCCACTCCGGGATATTTCTCCTCTTTTGGAATGGCAAGACTCAGCCGGCATTGCGCAAAGCCAAGCTGTTCTATTATAGTTACTTCTTTATTCTTTTCAAAAACCATGTTTTCTCCAAGAATGCCAATATCGGCGACCTGCTGTTCGACATATTGAGGTATATCGTCATCTCTCAGGAACAGAAGCTCCACCGGAAAGTTTTTGGCAGTGGTTTTAAGGACACTGATACCATTTGAGAATTTAATCCCACATTCCTCAAGCAGTTTTTTCGAATGTTCGCTAAGTCGCCCGCTCTTTTGAATCGCAATTTTCAGTACACTCATTTTACTTTTTCATATGTGTCTGAGCAAACCTGCCGGGAAATAAAAAACCCGTCTGATCTGCTCAGACGGGTTTATAATAATATTATTTGCACACATATCATTATCTTCTCGCCTAAGAGCAAGTATGAAAATGATGATGTGTTAATTTATAACTCATTCCTTAATATTATAAATGCAAAGATAGTAAAAAATTAATAAATATTACAAATTTAATAAAAAATATTGCTAAACTCTTTCAGCTACAAGGTCTCCGACCTGGGTAGTTGAATATCCCATTTTGCCGGCTCCCATATCTTTCAATTTATTAGCTGTTACATCCATTATTGCGTTTTCAATTGCCAGGGCAGCTTTTTCTTCACCAAGATGTTCAAGCATCATACCGCCGCATGCAATGGAAGCCAGTGGATTAATGACATTTTTGCCTGTATATTTCGGAGCAGAACCACCAATAGGCTCAAACATTGAAACACCTTCCGGATTAATATTTCCTCCGGCAGCTATTCCCATTCCTCCCTGTGTAATTGCTCCCAGGTCGGTTATAATATCCCCAAACATATTTGTTGTGACAATAACATCAAACCATTCGGGATTTTTGACCATCCACATACAGGTTGCATCCACGTGATAATATTCACGTTTAATATCTGGATAATCAGCTTTGCCAATCTCATGGAACGCCCTTTCCCATAGATCAAATACGTAGGTTAATACATTGGTTTTTCCACAAAGAGCCAGGGTATTCTTCTTATTTCTTTTTCTGGTATATTCAAAAGCATATCGCAGACAACGTTCAACCTGCATACGGTTGTAAACCATATTCTGAATTGCGACTTCATGTGGAGTGCCTTTCATTGTAACACCGCCAATACCTGTATATACATCGCCGGTATTTTCCCTCACAACAACATAATCAATATGCTCAGGCCCTTTATCTTTAAGTGGAGTAGCCACTCCCGGATATAGTTTAATCGGACGAAGATTAATATATTGATCCAATTCAAATCGTAGTTTCAGCAGAATACCCTTTTCCAGTATGCCTGGTTTTACATCAGGATGTCCGATAGCACCCAAAAAAATTGAATCGAACTTTTTTAATTGATCAGTTGCCGAATCAGGTAGTATTTCACCTGTTCTCAGATAACGATCTCCACCAAAATCAAATTCCTCGAAATTCAGCTTAAATCCAAATTTTGAAGCCACGGCGCTCAGTACTTTTTTACCTTCCCTGACAACTTCCGGGCCTGTACCATCACCAGGTATAACAGCAATCTTGTATGATTTACTCATAATTATGTTTGTATTTATTATTGTTTATTTCAGGATAAATGTCAGGATATCTGAGGTATATCTATACTTCGGTTAATCTCCTGTCAGCTATTATTTTCATTTCAATATTCTCAACAATGTTCAGCATTCGTTCTGTCGCCTTTATTGCCGATTCAGTCTGGTCTGCATCGAATCCTCTGGTTTTAAATTCTTTTTCATTGTAATTCCAGGTAATAACAGTCTCAACAAAGGCATCGGTTTTACCTCCGGGAGGTATTGATACCTGGTAATCTGTCAATACCGGATATGTTTTCCCAAGTTTGTCATAGATTATATGTAATGCTCTCATAAATGCATCATATTGACCGTCACCTGATGATGTTTCCTGATACAAATTGCCGTCAATCTCGATCTGAACACTGGCAAACGGTTTTAAGCCATATGACAGGGAGAGGGAATAGTTTTTAATAAATATTTTGTAATTGATTTCTTCGCTGCCGAGCACATCAGCTATAATAAATGGCAGATCCTCGGTGGTTACATTTTCTTTTTTATCGCCAAGTTCAATAACCCGCTGAGTCACTTTAGTGAGTGATTCGGGATTAAGAAACAGCCCGAACTCTTCAAGATTCTTTCTGATTGTTGCTTTACCCGATTGTTTACCCAAAGCGTATTTTCTTTTTCTTCCGAACCTTTCAGGGAGCAGATTATTATAATATAGGTTGTCTTTGCTATCTCCATCTGCATGCACTCCGGATGTCTGTGTAAAAACGTTCTCGCCAATAACAGGTTTGTTCACCGGTATGCGTATTCCGCTGAATGTCTCAACTATTTTACTCGCTTTGGTTATCTCGAATTCATTTATTCCTGTCTCAATATGAATCAGATCGCGAAGAACACCAATTACACTTGACAAAGGGGCATTTCCCGCTCTTTCTCCGAGTCCGTTAATAGTGGTATGAATTCCGGAAATCCCTGCTTTAACCGCTGAAAAGACATTGGCAACAGCCAGGTCGTAATCATTATGTGCGTGAAAATCAAAGTGAAGTGAAGGATAACTGTCTATAATTTTTTTACAGAAATTGAAAGTCTGCTCAGGATTAAGTATCCCGAGTGTGTCGGGAAGCATGAATCTTTTGATATTCTCACTCTTCAAAGAATCAAGCAGATAGATTACATAAGATTCGGAATGTATCATACCGTTCGACCAGTCTTCAAGATAGATGTTTACCTCCATATCGCGGCATTCAGCCTTTTTGAGTATTTCTTTTATATCACTCACATGCTGCTCGGGTGTTTTTCTTAATTGCTTTTCGAGATGTCTGAGCGACCCTTTGCAGAGAAGATTTATGACCTTTCCTCCTGCGTCATTTATCCACTTAATCGAAATATCTCCGTCGACGAATCCCAAAACTTCTACTTTCCGCTGGAGATTATTATGGCGTGCCCAGTCAGTTATTTGCCTGATAGCCTCAAATTCACCTGAAGAAACACGCGCTGAAGCCACTTCAATACGGTCGACTTTCAGATCTTTCAGGAGAAGCTTTGCTATATGGAGTTTTTCGATGGGTGAGTATGACACACCCTGTGTCTGTTCTCCGTCACGGAGTGTAGTATCCATTATTTCAACTCTCATTTCACAAGACTTTTGTTGTTTTCATAACTTATAATCAGATCCTTCATACTCAAAATAAAGTCAATATCGTCGAGGCCTTTAAGCAAACATTCTTTCTTGTATGGATTGATCGCGAATTTAACAGAATCGCCCGTGGATAATATTGTGAAAGTCTGTTTAGCCAGATCAATTCTGACTTTGGTACCAGGATCGTTCTGTACCATGTCGTGAAGTTTTTTCAAAAGATTTTCGGAGATTACTATTGGAAGTAAACCGTTATTCAGGGCATTGTTCATGAAAATATCTGCGAAAAAGCTCGAAACGACTGCCCTGAATCCATAATCAAAGATTGCCCAGACAGCATGTTCGCGGCTTGATCCGCTTCCGAAATTTTTACCGGCAACAAGTACCTTACCGTTGTAGATAGTTTTATTCAGAACAAAGTCATTGTTTTTCTCGCCGGTCTTTGTATACCTCCAGTCGCGGAAAAGATTATCACCAAATCCCTGCCGTGTCGTAGCACTTAAGAACCTTGCAGGTATAATCTGATCGGTATCAATATTTTCAAATGGAAGGGGGACGCAGGTTGACTCAAGAATATCAAATTTAACTTTTGGCATATCAGATTATTTTTTGATTTTATTTTCTGCAGTTATGAATTCCCTTGGATCTGTTATCCTGCCTGTTATTGCAGCGGCAGCAGCAGTATACGGACTAGCCAACAGGGTTCTGGCACCCGGACCCTGTCGTCCTTCAAAGTTCCTGTTTGATGTTGAAACCGCATATTTCCCCTGCGGAATTTTATCTTCGTTCATGGCCAGACAGGACGAACAACCAGGTTGCCTTACCTCGAATCCGGCTTCTTTGTATATTTCGACAAGACCTTCAGCAACCATCTGCTTTTCTACCTCTTTTGAACCAGGTACTATCAGTGCGGTTATATTATTTGCCTTTTTTCTTCCGCTTATTATCTGTGCAAATGCTCTGAAATCTTCAATCCGTCCATTTGTACAGCTTCCGATAAAGACATAGTCTACTGGATGACCAAGGAGTTTCATCCCGGGTATAAAACCCATATAATCCAGTGACTTTATAAATGACGAAGAGGCATTTTTTCCAATTTCATCTGATAAAGGAATTGTATCATCGACAGCCATTCCCATCCCGGGATTTGTGCCATATGTGATCATTGGTTTTATTAAGCTGGCATCAAATTCAAGTTCACTGTCAAATGATGCGTCAGCATCGCTCTTGAGTTTTCTCCACTCGCTGACAGATGAATTGATATCTTTAATTCCGGATATTGAAGGAAGCTTTTTCAGGTAATCAAATGTCACTTCATCCGGTTCAATTAACCCTCCGCGTGCACCCATCTCAATGCTCATATTACAAACAGTCATTCTTGCCTCCATACTGAGACTTTTAATTGCAGGTCCACAGTATTCGACAAAATATCCTGTTGCCCCGCTGGCTGAAATTTGCGAAATGATGTACATGATTATATCTTTGGAAGACACGCCGTTATGAAGTTTTCCTTTCAAAGTGATCCTCATCTTTTTTGGTTTTGGCTGAAGAATGCACTGTGTTGCGAGAACCATCTCAACTTCACTTGTTCCTATACCGAATGCTATTGTTCCAAATGCTCCATGGGTTGATGTATGACTATCACCACAGACTATTGTCATACCAGGCAGTGTATATCCCAGTTCCGGACCAATAACATGTACTATCCCGTTTTTTGGATGGTTGAGACCAAACAATTCAATACCATATTTTTGGCAATTTTCACTCAATCTTTCAACCTGGGTACGCGATAATTCGTCCCGGATTTGGAGATGCTGGTCCTTAGTTGGTATGTTATGGTCGGCAGTGGCGATAGTTCTATCCGGTCTGAATACGGAAATGCCGCGTTCTTTCAGACCATTAAATGCCTGTGGACTGGTTACTTCGTGGATATAGTGCCTGTCGATGTAGAGAACATCAGGTCCGTCTTCAATAGATTTTACCACATGTTCATCCCAGATTTTGTCGAAAAGTGTTTTTGCTTTCAAAATTGTATTTTTTTAGTTTTTCTTCGTTTTTTGCTCCCCTGCCCTTTTTTACCTCTCCCTAAATCCCTCTCCCAGGGGAGAGGGACTTAATGATTCTTTTTCTTGCTCCCCTTCTCCCCATGGGATTGGGGAAAAGTCAAGCCCCCCTTGGGGGGTTTGGGGGTCACTTTATTTTTGAAAGAGCGTCAATAAAAGCTTCTACGGAAGCAGTAATGATGTCGGTATTCGCGGAAAATCCATAATAGATTTTTCCCTGGTGTTCAACCTGGATGTGCACCTTACCGAGGTCATCACTCCCTTTGGTAATAGCCTGGATCAAAAATTCCTCGAGATGCACTGTTTTACTTATCAGCTGTTTAACGGCTGTAAATGCTGCATCGATAGGCCCATTGCCGGAAGCAGTTGAGAAATGCACCTCTCCATTAATTTTTACTCCTACCGTAGCAACCGGAATCAATGATTTTCCACATGAAACCTGAAGGAGATCAAGTTTGAGAGATTTCTCTCCCTGGAAAACAACGCCGGCAAGAATTCTTATATCTTCATCGTTGATATCTTTCTTCTTATCTGCGAGCAGAAGGAAGCGATAGTAAATATCATCAATCTCCTCTTTTCCAAAGTTGAATCCGAGTAATTCAAGGCGGTGATTTAGAGCAGCCCTGCCACTGCGGGCTGTCAGGATTATTGAAGACTCTCTGATACCAACTTCTACCGGATCTATGATTTCATAGTTTTCCCTGTTCTTAAGAACGCCATCCTGATGAATACCAGAGGAGTGTGCAAATGCGTTTCTTCCAACTATTGCTTTATTGGCCTGAACAGGCATGCTCATAAGAGTTGAAACAAGCCGGCTTGTGCTAAAGATGAGTTTTGAATTGATATCGGTTACCAGGTTAAGGTCATGATGACTTTTTATAATCATAGCAATCTCTTCAAGAGAAGTATTGCCGGCTCTCTCTCCGATTCCATTAATTGTCACTTCAACTTGTCGTGCTCCGTTAATTATACCCATCATTGTATTGGCAGTTGCCATACCCAGATCGTTGTGACAGTGTGTCGAAATGATAGCTTTATCTATATTCGGAACATTCTCTTTCAGATATTTTATCTTCTGACCGTATTCTTCAGGAAGACAGTAACCAGTTGTGTCAGGTATATTTACTACTGTAGCTCCGGCTTTTATTACGGCTTCGATAACTTTTGCCAGGTATTCATTTTCACTTCTGCCGGCATCTTCAGCATAAAACTCAACATCGTCGACAAATTTTCTTGCATATTTGACTGCATCTGATGCTCTTTTAATTATCTCTTCCGGAGTTGTTTTGATTTTGTATTTTATATGGAAAGGAGACGTGCCGATACCGGTATGTATTCTCTTTCTTTTTGCATACTGAAGCGCATCAGCTGCGACTTCGATATCTTTTTTAACAGCCCGTGTCAGTGCACAGATCACAGGATTTGTAACAGCCTTTGATATTTCAACCACTGATTTGAAATCACCCGGGCTTGAAATAGGGAAACCAGCTTCAATTATATCAACACCAAGAGCTTCCAGAGCCTGGGCAACTTCAATTTTTTCAATTGTATTTAACTGGCAACCGGGCACCTGTTCTCCATCCCTTAGGGTGGTATCGAAAATAATGACCTTATCTTCCATAATAATAAATTATTTGTAAAAGATTTTTATTTCACGGGTCTTAGTTTTCTCACTGCAGCACCTGCTCTCCACATTTCTGAATTACCAAGTTCATTAAGCTCGGCATCCAGTACCTGTTTATAATTGGCAGCGCCGGTTGACTTGAGGACTCTCACACATTCTTCTCCTGATTTTACCTTTTTATACAAGTCGGTGAAGACAGGAAGGGTTGCTGCTTTAAACTTTGGACGCCAGTCCAGCGCTCCACGTTGTGCTGTTGCACTACAGTTAGCATACATCCAGTCCATTCCTTTTTCATCAACCAGTCTGATTAAGCTCTGCGTCAATTCCTCCACGGTTTCATTGAATGCCTCAGAAGGGCTGTGTCCATTTTCCCTTAAAACCTGGTACTGTGCATCCATAATTCCTGCAAGAGCACCCATCAAAACCCCGCGCTCTCCGGTCAGATCGCTGTAGACCTCTTGTTCAAAAGTCGTTGGGAAAAGATAACCTGAACCAATCGCAATGCCTAATGCAATTGTCCGTTCTTCTGCTTTCCCGGTAAAATTCTGAAAAACTGAATAGCTTGAGTTTATACCGGAACCTGCAAGGAAATTACGTCTTACACTTGTTCCTGATCCCTTTGGCGCAACAAGTATAACATCAACAAAGGAAGGAGGGATAACGCCAGTATGTTCCTTATAGGTAATAGAAAACCCATGGGAGAAATAAAGTGCATCTCCTTTTTTAAGACATGGTTTTAGTTTTGGCCAGAGTATACGTTGGGCAGCATCCGATACGAGATATTGAATAATAGTACCCTTCTTCGCGGCTTCCTCAATAGGAAACAAAGTTTTCCCGGGTATGAAACCATCAGCAACAGCTTTGTCCCAATCGGCTTTAAACTCGGGAGCCTGTCCGATAATTACATTAATACCATTATCCTTCATGTTCATTGCCTGAGCAGGACCCTGAACGCCATAACCAATAACTGCGACTACTTCATTTTTAAGTACTTCGCGGGCTTTTGAAAGTGAAAATTCTTCTCTTGTAACTACATTCTCGACGACACCGCCAAAATCAATTTTTGCCATTTTCTTAAATATTAAATATGTATTAATAAAGCATTTCTATTGTTTCTGTTTTAAAACGGTTAGCTTCATCCATCTCTTTAAGATATGCATTTAACTCCTTAACCTGTTTGGTTATTGCAACTCTGCCTGATTTTGCAAACTGCAATAACCCAAAGGGTTCAAGTTGAGCAAGCAATTCAGCTATTTCTGTCTTATGGCCTGTTTTTTCAATTACCATGTATTCAGGAGAAACCTCCAGAATTCTTGCATTATGGCCCCTTACTATATGATCGATAACATTACCGGACATCATTCCGTTTGTAGTAACCTTGAACAAAGCAATCTCCTGATAAATAATCTGGTCGGATGAATGAACAAAAACTTTTAATACGTCTATAAGCTTTTCCATTTGTCGTGCCACTTTCTGGACCATCTCGCTTGTTGTCTTTACAACTATTGTAAGGAGATAAACTCCTTTTACTGCAGATTCCGAAGCTGTGAAACTGTCAATATTGATCTGTCTTCTTGTTAGTATTATTGTTATCTGACCAAGGATGCCTATATGGTCCTCAGTGAATATCGATATTGTAAATTCCTGTTTCATATTATTAATATTAATAAGTCAATCTTACTTCGGAAACTGATGATCCGGGTTCAACCATTGGGAAAACATTTCCTTCCTTCTCAATTGCAATTTCGAGCACGAATGGCCCGTCAGCTGCCAGCATTTCTTCAAGAGAACCCATAAGATCTTCTCTCTTCGAAACTTTTTTAGCAGGGATATTAAATGCACTGGAAATCATTACAAAATCAGGATTTATCATCTGGGTCGAAGCATATCTCTTATCAAAAAACATATCCTGCCATTGACGTACCATACCCAGATAATTATTGTTGAGCACAATGATTTTAAGAGGAACATTATATTGCATTATTGTACCCAATTCCTGTATTGTCATCTGGAAACCTCCATCTCCGACAAAGGCAATGACGGGTTTATCGGGCCTCCCTATTTTAGCGCCTATTCCTGCCGGAACTCCGAATCCCATAGTTCCCATTCCGCCTGATGTAACAAAACTGTTTGGATTGATGAACTTGTAATATCTTGCAGCATACATCTGATTTTGTCCGACATCCGTTACAATTATTGCTTCCCCTTTCGTCAGCTCTGATATGCGGCTGACGACCTCACCCATTTTTAAATCCCCTTTTTCAGGTCTTGTTTCTGGTATTATAACTTTCTCGTATTCAGTCTTGTCACAGATCCTGAATTCTCTGATCCATTTTTCAAAAGAGTTTGCATTGACAAGGGTTGTAAGGTAACAGAGTGCATCTTTCGCATCATTGTGTATTTCAACATCGACCATTACATTTTTATTTATCTCAGCCTCATCGATCTCAATGTGTATTATCGTTGCCTTTTTAGCATATTTCTTAAGATTTCCGGTAACACGGTCATCGAATCGCATACCTATTGCTATAATAAGGTCGGCTTCATTTGTAAGAAGATTTGGTCCGTAATTGCCATGCATACCAAGTAACCCGGTGAACAAGCGATGATCGGAAGGGAATCCGGAGAGGCCAAGCAGGGTCAATGCAACTGGTATTCCCGTTTTTTCAGAAAATGCCTTCAGCTCTTTTTCAGCTCCTGACATAAGCACTCCGTGTCCGGCCAGTATAAGAGGTCTCTCAGCATGGTTAATCATGATAGCGGCAGATTCTATTGCTTTTGTATGCAATGGAATATGAGGATTATAGCTTCTGATATAGTCGCATTTTTTATATTTGAAATTAAGTTTTTCAAGCTGGGCATCTTTTGTTATATCAATAAGAACAGGTCCCGGACGTCCTGATTTAGCTATATAAAATGCTTTTGCAATCACATCAGGTATATCCTGTGGTTTTTTAACCTGGCAGTTCCATTTTGTAACCGGCATAGAAACTCCAATAATATCGGTTTCCTGAAATGCATCTGTGCCTATAAGTCCTGATACTACCTGGGCCGTTATGAATACAACCGGAACTGAATCAAGAAATGCATTGGCAATCCCGGTTACCAGGTTTGTAGCGCCCGGCCCGGAAGTGGCAAAGCATATTCCCGGTTTACCTGTAACCATCGAATAAGCCTGAGCGGCATGTGCAGCTCCCTGTTCATGACGGGTAAGAATATGGTGAAGCTTATCCTCGTAATCCATAAGTTTGTCATAGACAGGCATAATTGCTCCACCGGGGTAACCAAAAATAGTATCCACTCCCTCCTCAACCAAACAATTCAGAAGAGCTTCAGCTCCAGTAATTTGTTCCTGTCCATTGATTCGTTCTGTAACTTGTTCTGTTTCCTTTTCAGTCTTCATATACATTATTGTCTAATTGTCTAGTTGTCTTGTTTTTGCCCCCCATCCCCCATAAAGGGGGGCTAATTCTCTCTCTATTTGAATATACACTTTTGTCTTTTTACTTTTGTCTTTTATCTTTTAATTGCACCCTGCACTATATTAACCTTATTGCTCCCATATCAGCAGAACTTACATTTGCAGCATAAGCTTTCAATGCAGAAGAAATTTTGCGGTTACGCTTTTCAGGTTTGTATGCTCTTTCTCCTTTTAATTCTTCTTTTTTTTGTCGCTTTTTGAGTTCAACATCAGATAAAAGGACATTTATTTTTCTTGCCTGAATGTCGATTTCTATACGATCACCCGTACTGATCAGAGCAAGTTCACCTTTTGATGCTGCCTCGGGAGATACATGTCCGATTGAAAGACCAGAGGTACCTCCGGAAAACCTTCCATCGGTAATAAGTGCACATTTTTTATCAAGTCCCTTCGATTTCAGGTATGAAGTAGGGTAAAGCATTTCCTGCATGCCCGGACCTCCTTTTGGGCCTTCATATCTTATAACTACCACCTCTCCTTCTTTTACAGTACCCTGAAGGATTCCATCTGCTGCATCCTCCTGTGATTCAAATATCCTCGCAATCCCGGTAAATGAATACAGGGAAGAATCTATTCCTGCAGTTTTAACTATACACCCATTGCGTGCTATATTTCCATAAAGTACCGCCAACCCACCTTCTTTGCTGTATGGGTTTTCAACGGACCGGATGCATCCGTTTTTCCTGTCGCTGTCAAGTTCTTTATATAAAGTGTTATGTGAACCCATCGAAAGGTTTTTTTCCATAGAAGGGGCACTTTTGAATATCTCAAAAGCAGCCGGAAGGGCTTTTCCACTCAGAATATCCCAGTCCGAAACAGCTTCATGAAGGGTCAGATAATCTACCCGTTTAACAGAGGTGTCTAACAGGTTCCCACGTTCAAGTTCTCCCATAATACCTAAAATTCCTCCTGCACGATTAACATCCTGAACATGATATTGTGAACTCGGGGCAACCTTGCATATGTTGGGGATTCTTCTTGAAAGTTTATCGATATCTTTCATTGTGAAATCAACACCAGCCTCCTGAGCTATAGCAAGGAGATGAAGAACAGTATTTGTTGATCCGCCCATAGCAATGTCGAGCGACATTGAATTCTTGAATGCTTCTTTTGTCGCAATCGCACGGGGAAGAACCGAGTCATCACCTTCATTGTAATACCTGTTGGTAAGATCGACAATTAATCCTGCAGCTTTTTCAAAAAGCTTCACTCTGTTCACATGAGTAGCAACAATGGTTCCGTTCCCCGGAAGTGAAAGACCCAATGCCTCCGTAAGACAATTCATCGAGTTGGCGGTAAACATACCTGAACACGATCCACATGTAGGACAGGCCGATTTTTCGATCTCAGACAGATCCGTATCGCTTATTGAATCATCAGCGCCTGCAACCATTGCATCAACCAGATCAAGATACCTGTTTTTAAAACGTCCGGCTTCCATTGGTCCTCCTGATACAAAAACAACCGGAATGTTTATCCTCATGGCAGCCATCAGCATCCCGGGAGTAATCTTATCGCAATTACTTATACAGATCATTCCATCTGCAAGATGGGCATTACAGACATACTCGATGCTGTCAGCTATTAATTCCCTCGAAGGGAGAGAGTAGAGCATTCCTTCATGACCCATAGCAATTCCGTCATCAATGGCAATTGTGTTGAATTCAGCAGCAAAAAAGCCTCTCTTCTCAATCTCCTTTTTAACAATCTGCCCAATCTCATGAAGATGAGCATGGCCGGGTACAAACTGTGAAAATGAATTGACAACAGCAATTATAGGTTTTCCCATTTGAGATTCCTTCATCCCGTTTGCACGCCACAGGCTTCTGGCACCTGCCATATTCCTGCCGGTTGTTGTCTTTGAGCTTCTGAGCTGGTTCTTCATTTGTAAAAAATCAAATTAAAAAAAAAGCTTTCCGGTTTCCCGGAAAGCTTCTGTATGTCTATAGTATCACATATTATTCCCGGGTCATGTGCGCTGAGCAAGAATGAGGATGAGGACAATAATATGGATTAAAGATATTCTCATGGTTTTGTTCTAAATTGACGCACAAATGTACCTATATTTTTAATATATCAAAGGAAAAGTGCTTTTTATTTTCATTTTTGTTAAATTCCTACATAAAAAAGCACAATATTCTCATTTGTATATGCTCTGAAGATTAACAAGTTACGCCTTCTATCTTTTCTATTTAGCTCTATGAAGTAGACTTTTCTGACTACATGTTCCGAATTCTTATAATCCTGATATTAGATCTTCTAAATATTTATTATCTTGTACATAATATTGTAATCTTCATAACAAGCTGAATATGAAAATTATCACTCTTCTGCTTGCAGCTTTTTTTTGCATATCTGGTTCGAATGCACAGATGAAGCCGTCCGGAAATCAGACAGGTCGGAGGCTTGAAAAAGTGATCAATTCACAATGGACATTCAATTATTTTCCGGATGAGACTGCAAATAAAGGTTATGAACTTCCCGGAACCGATGATTCAAAATGGTCTGCCATAAGCCTTCCGTATACATGGAATACCTATGAAACAACTGGTGAGCTTCATCCTTTTATTAAGAACACTGCCGAAAGCGACAACCCATACTGGCGAATAGGATGGGGTTGGTATCGTAAACATTTTTTAATTAACAGGGAATATTCCGACAGGAAAGTATTTATTGAGTTTAAAGGCGTGCAGAAATATTGCAAGGTTTGGCTTAATGGCAAATATGTCGGGGAAGCTAACATCGCGCACAAATCTTTTGATTTTGATATTACTCAATTTATTAAACACGGTGAAGATAATTTACTTGCAGTGGCAGTAAATAATCTTAAAACGGAGGAGTCTGATAAAGCCCCTGAGGGTGAAGTAAATTTTAATGTTTACGGGGGAATTTGTCATGACGTGACTATTGTGCTTAAAAATAGTCTTTATATACCTATACAGGGATCATCAAGCCACGATGGTGGTACTCTTGTCATTACACCGCAGGTAACAGAAAAGGAGGGGATTGTGAGGATTCAAACCTGGGTGAAAAATGATAATCCACAAAAGAAGAACTGTACATTGCAAACTTCTATCTCCGATACCACAAACAGAATTGTACAGGTAATTAAATCTGATGCCATTTTAACTCCCGGGCAATTATTTATGTTTGATCAGACATTTAAACCAATTAAAAACCCTCATCTCTGGTCAGACAAGGTTCCTTATCTCTACAAGATTTATACAGAGGTAATTGATGGAAAGACAGTTACAGATGCCTATGCAAGTCCGCAGGGATTGAAATTTACTTCAACGGGAGATACAACCAGATTGGAGACTGATTCCAGGATTATAAACGATTTAGAAGAAGTTCTTCATAAAAACATGAGTGAAAACCATGTTATTTCTGCAAAGTCGACTGTTTCTGATGAGCCTTCGAAGATAATTCTCACTAGTTCACATCAGAAAATTACGGCTGACCGTGGTTCAGTTGTTATATTATCTGCAGATATTTTTGATTCAAAGGGTAGTCGGGTAAGTGGGGCAACTAACACGATAAAATGGAATGTTTCAGGACCGGCAAAATTAATTGGTCCTATTGTTTATGAATCTGTAGTTAATACGCGTCAGCAGACTGATGGAGTCTGGTATATGAATATGCCGGTTTCGAATGTTATCAGGTCAACAGGAAAAGCAGGTAAGATACACGTTACAGTTTCGGCAAGCGGCCTGGCCTCAGGATCATTAGATATTATTGCAGAAGAATTAGAATCTGACAATACCATTCTTACTGAACCGGTACTGCAGGATGAAGGACGAGTAGCGGTTGCCAGATTATTACTCATTGCCAATAGGTTGGACGATGTACTAGTTGAGATAAAGCCGGCTTCGGATGAATTTAACTTTGGTCTTTCTGAAAAACCCGGATATGCAAGGGTGATCAGAGAGTACATAAAAAAGAATAATTCATCAGTTGATACCACATCAATCGAATTTAAAACCCTGATAGATCTATTTGCCGTCCAACTGTTAAATTCTAACGGTCGGCTTATTGCCGATGATTATAATTTCAGTGTTGATCATTACAATAATTGCCGGTTAATATCCGGGTATATCAACAGTACAAAACTTCCGGTGCTATTTAAGGATGGGTTAAAGAAGTTCTATTCAGACGCAATTATAAAGAAAGGAAGCGAGAAAAATGCAGGTGAAGAGATGAACTGGCTCAACTGGATACCTTCCGGCGGCACAGTGGTAATAGTTCAAAGTGAGAAAACATATACCGACTTGAAAGGTGTTATCTTAACAAAGAATTCAGGACTTACGGAAATAATCAGTGCGGTTTATCCGCAATTTTTCAATTTTTCAGAGGAAGCAAAGGAACGGGCTTTGATATTTATCAGTAAAGTGAATCCATATGTTCATGTTACCTCAACTGTCGGCCAGAGAAGGGAAGGAGATACAGCAAAAAAGACAAATTTATTATATATCGCAGAAAAAGGACAACCAATATTGATTCCTTTGCTAAAATTTATTTCCGAATAGCTTACTCTGTGACTAGCTGTGAAGATTTTATGCCTCATCCCCCTTGCCCCCTTCTCCCAGGAGAGAAGGGGGTAAACTGACATAAATTACTGATTTAAGTCCCTCCCCCTTGGGGGAGAGCC
>Ga0209744_1000043_pt1 | contig 37052 bp, 34 predicted proteins | sample BarGraNGADG00311_2_FD_184494 | JGI IMG/M metagenome (GOLD analysis project Ga0209744, IMG submission 184494) | Arctic peat soil microbial communities from Barrow, Alaska - Barrow Graham LP Ref core NGADG0004-311 (SPAdes) (version 2) | ecosystem: Environmental > Terrestrial > Soil > Wetlands >... | reverse complement strand
CTATTGATGTGCCTATAGAAGGCGAATGTGGTCAGGTGGTGGAGCCGAGGGGATTCGAACCCCTGACCTCATCCGTGCGAGGGATGCGCTCTCCCAGCTGAGCCACGGCCCCATCGACGCTAATTATACGAAATTTGCGGCGATAGTCAAAGCGCCATCGCGAGGATGTAGCCCTGGAAGCTGGTTTTTGGTTGACATTGGCAACCTTGGAACTACAATCTGTTAGGTATTAGACAACTTGTTCCTGAGGAGCAGTCATGTCCAGACCTGTTGGTCTTATCGTCGGCACGGGCGTCGACAGTGTTCAGCTTCTTGCCGATGCGAGCTTCTCCAGCATCAAAACCCCGTTTGGTGACGTATGCTATGTGCGGGGCTCCATGGGCGATGCGGATGTCTACATCCTCAAGCGTCACGGGGAAGGTCACGTCGTACCGCCCCACCTCATCAACTACCGTGCCAACATCATGGCACTGTATATGCTGGGCGTCGATAAGGTCGTCACGACGAGTGCCGTAGGGTCGCTCAAAAAGTCAATTGCGCCAGGATCGTATGCGCTGATGGACGGTTTTCTGGACTTCACCAAAGTGCGCATGCAAACATTCTTCGAGGTTGGCAAGGTCGTTCACACGGACATGACCCACCCCTACAGTACCGCCGTTACGGACGTGCTGGCGACGGAGATGTCCGCCCTGGGGCTTTCGCTTCACACGGGCGAAGTGTATGTGGCGGCAGAAGGTCCACGCTTCGAATCTCCGCAGGAAGTCCGCATGTATGCGGCCATGGGCGGATCGGTGGTTGGGATGACGGGCTTGCCCGAGGTGACGCTTGCCCGGGAGGCAGGTCTCGAGTACCAGACAATCGCCATCATCACGAACTACGCGGCCGGCATAGGCACCTCAGTCCTCGCGCACAAGGAGGTTCTCGACGCCATGGCTGCAGCGTCGACATCTCTGGTTGAGGTCCTGCGCCGATCTCTTCCCCACATCGAGCAACTCCCGGCAGGTCGGGGTGACAATGAGCATCCGCTCGACTTCCTGTTGAATTCATGAGGGTAGAGCTGCTGGCTCATACTCCGGACGCGGATATGCTGTGTGCCTACGCAGCTCACATCTGCTACAGCACCGCACCATTCGACGCCGATCGAAGCGCTGGCATTCTGCGCAAGGTCTGTGGCAACGGACACCTGTCCGTTTTTGAGCATGCCAGCTTCACATTTCTTGTCGAGGGGCTGTCGCGTGCAGCTTCTCATCAGTTGGTCCGGCACCGACTTGCCTCGTACTCGCAGCAAAGTCTGCGGTTCACGAAGGCTCAGCCGGTCTTCGTCTCTCCCCCCGGCCATGATTTCAGACACTTCTATGAGCAGGCTTACGTGGAATACGAACGTCTGCTCGCAGACGGTGTGCACGAGGAAGACGCTCGCTATGTCCTTCCACAGGGCGTTGCGTCACGTCTGGTGGTTACGATGAATGCCAGGGAACTGAGACACTTCTTTGAGCTGCGTTGCTGTCTGAGGGCACAGTTCGAGATTCGGGCTCTGGCGTGGCTTATGCTGGCAAAGGCCAAAGCCGTGGCGCCCCTCCTGTTCGAGAATGCCGGCCCCGTATGTCTACAGGGAATGGAGTGCCCGGAACGCTCGTTTGCGTGTCACCTGAAAATGAAGGGACAGAAAGGAGAATCGGTATGACGGGAACAATGCTGGCGCTTGTGAAAGAACGTCCAGAACGGGGGGCAACACTGACGAAGGTGAACATCCCATCGATCGCAGAAGACGAGGTGCTGGTCAAAATCGACTATGCCTCTATCTGTGGCACAGATGTCCATATCTATGTGTGGAACGAGTGGGCACAGAACCGGATCAAGACTCCACATATCATGGGCCACGAATTCGCCGGGCACGTCGTGGAGACAGGCAGGTCCGTGCGGGGATTCAAGGAAGGCGATTTCGTCAGTTCCGAGACACATATTTACTGCGGGCACTGCTATCAGTGCCATACGGGCCACAGTGAGGTCTGCCAGAACCTCCAGATCCTGGGAGTGGACCGCGCCGGCGCATTTGCCGAGTACATCGCCGTTCCTGAGCGCGTGCTCTGGAAGAACGACCGGTCGATTCCAGCCGCGTGGGCTTCCATACAGGAGCCGATGGGGAACGCATTGGATACGGTCAATGCCGAGTCGGTATCGGGGAAGACCGTCCTTGTTACAGGAGCAGGTCCGATCGGAGTGCTCGCCGTGGGGATTGCCAAGGCTTTCGGCGCTACGCAACTTTTCGTGAGTGATCTTTCGGATTATCGGCTCGATCTCGCCAAGAGCATGGGTGCGGATTTCGTTCTCAATCCCAGCCGCGACGACATCGAGGCCGTGGTCAAGGAGCAGACGCATGACATTGGCGTCGATGTCGTGTTGGAGATGTCTGGCAGTGAGAGAGCCATGCATCAGGGCTTGAAGGCGCTGACACCAGGCGGACGCATGTCGATGCTCGGTCTTCCTGAGCGCCCGGTGACCATTGATCTGACCAATGAGGTCATCTTCAAGGAAATCCGCATCTATGGCATCACTGGACGTAAGATCTTCTCGACGTGGCAGACGGTATCCCGACTGCTTGCTTCGCGCATTGTGGACCCGAGTCCTGCCATTACACATCAACTGAAGTTTGAGGACTGGCAGACAGGCATGGACGCCATGGTCAGCGGGACCTGTGGCAAAGTCGTTCTCCAGATTGCGGGGAGGTAGTGGAATGAACAACAAGTTCCAGGGGATGATGCACGCCGAGCTTGACCGGCTCGAAAAGGAAGGGCTCAGTCTCCGCATACGAACGCTCGATTCCGAACAGGGCCCAGCATGTACCATCGATGGCAAGTACGTCGTGAACCTTGCTGCCAACAATTACCTGGGCATCATTGCTCGCAAGGATGTCAAGGAAGCCGCCAAGAAGGCTATCGACGAGTTCGGCGTGGGGTCTGGCGCTGTCAAGACGATCATCGGTAATACGCGCCTGATCGTCGACGGCGAGAAGAAGCTGGCAAAGTTCAAAGAGGTTGAAGACGTTCTGATGTACCAGGGGGGTCTGACCGCGAATTCTGGTACCATTCCCGCGCTTGTCCACGACGGGGACCTTATCTTCAGCGACGAGCTGAATCACGCCAGCATCATCGACGGTTGCCGTCTCAGCAAGGCGAAGATTGTGCCCTTCAAGCACTGTGACATTGCCAGTCTCGAAGAGAAGATCAAGGAATACGAGAGCGAGCCGGGCACGAAGATGGTCATCACCGATGGCGTCTTCAGCATGGACGGGGATATCGCCCCGTTGCCCGATATCGTCGAAGTAGCCAAGAGACATGGCGCAGTCACCATGGTCGATGATGCGCACGGCGAGGGAGTCCTGGGAGATCACGGGCGTGGTATTGTCAATCATTTTCATCTTGAGGGAGAAGTTGATGTCGAGGTCGGAACCATGTCGAAGGCGTTCGGTGTGGTGGGTGGATATGTCGCGGGAACGCATACGCTTGTCGAGTATCTGAAGAACAAGTCCCGCACAATCTTGTTCAGCTCAACCATTACGCCAGCCGATGCCGGTGCAATCCTGAAGGTTATCGACATCTTGACCGAGAGCGATGATCTGGTGCACAAGCTGTGGGAGAACGCAGCATACTTCAAGGCCAAAATGAAGGCCTATGGGTTTGACACCTGGCGAAGCGAGACCCCGATCACTCCCATCATCATTGGCGATGGCCAGCTGGCCAAGAATCTCTCTGCCAGGCTGTTCGAGAAGGGAGTCTTTGCACAGTCACTCGGCTTCCCGACGGTTCCAAAGGGCCTGGCGCGTATCCGCTGCATGCTGTGTTCGACGCACACGAAGGAACAACTCGACTTTGCAGCCGATATGTTCCGTGAGTCGGCTCTCGAGCTGGGTATTCTGAAGAGCTAGGCCTCTGATGTCCTATCCTAGTGTTCAGGCCCTGATCCTAGCCGGAGGACTCGGCACCCGCATGAAGAGTGCGGTGCCCAAGGTTCTCCATGATGTCCTTGGCCATCCCATGTTGTGGTACGTTGTTGATGCGCTGAAGGATATCGATGTGCAGCCGATTGTCGTCACACCGGAAGCCAATGAGGCGTTTCGTGCGGCGTTCGGAGACCGTCTGACCTACGCGGTTCAGCCTGGACAGCATGGCAGCGGTCACGCCGTCCAGTGTGGCATGGACCACGTTTCTGCGGAGTACGTCCTCGTATGCAACGGGGATGATCCCTTTGCGTCCGCAGAGGACTACCGTGAGTTCCTTGACGAGAGTCTCGCTGAACACGCAGAGGCGGCAGTCCTTGCGGCATATCTTGAAGACGCCGGCCAACTGGGACGCGTCGTGCGGACCGTGGACGGTGCATTTGTAGGCATTGTCGAGGCACGAGATGCGCGGCCGGAACAACTTGGCATTCACGAGATCAACACGGGCATTTACCTGTTCCGTTCGGCGGAACTTCGCAGGTGGCTGACACGGATGAAGCCGAACAATGCTCAGGGTGAGTACTACATCACGGATTGTCTCTCAATGGCTGTGCAGGACGGCAGTCATTTGCATTGCCGTGTGGCGCGCGGCGTGTGGGAGATGTCTGGTGTGAACGATCGGGCGGAACTCGCGCTGGTTGCCGGCCTGCTTCAGCGGCGGAAACTGGAGCATCTGTACCGGGAGGGCGTTACCATCGACGTGCCGGGAACAGTCCGCGTCGACTGGGACGTCGTTGTCGGACGCGATTCAGAGATCCGGCAAGGTTCCTGTCTGAAGGGAAGCACCAAGGTAGGCAACTCTAGTGTCATTGGACCCAACACGATTCTCATCGACGCGCAGGTGGGCGATGAGACAACGGTTCTGGCATCGTTCGTGGAGGGCTCCACGATAGGCAGCAACTGTGCAGTTGGTCCCTTTTCCTACATCCGGCCGGGGACTCTGACGGCCGAACGATCAAAGGTCGGCGCTTTCTGCGAACTCAAGGCCTCATCCCTGGGAGCAGGGAGCAAGGTTCCACATCTTTCGTACATCGGCGACGCCGCCATTGCCGAGAATGTCAATGTCGGAGCTGGTACGATCACCTGCAACTACGACGGATTCACGCATGCCAAGCACCATACGGTGATCGAGAAAGACGTCTTCATCGGCGCCAACAACAATCTGGTCGCCCCAGTGACGATTCATGAGGGAGCGTACACGGCGACCGGGTCAACGATCACCCATGATGTGCCCCCGGAAGCTCTTGCCATCGCACGAGCGGTTCAAGTCGACAAAGAGGGATGGGTCAGGAGGAAAAAACATGGACAGTGAGTATAACCCGATCAAGATCTTCTCTGGCAATGCAAACAAGCCGCTGGCTGAGAAGGTTGCATCTTATCTTGGCATTCCTCTCGGTCAGGCCGAGGTTGGCCGTTTTCCTGACGGAGAGATCAAGCTGCGTATCAGTGAGAACGTGCGGGGGCTGAACGTCTACGTCATCCAGCCGACCAATGCACCTGCAGATAATCTGTTCGAGCTGCTGATCCTGCTTGACGCTCTGAAACGCGCTTCTGCCGCGAGCATCACTGCGATCATTCCATTTTTTGGCTATGCGCGCCAGGATCGCAAAGTTCGCTCACGAGAGCCCATCAGTGCCAAACTGGTAGCGAACCTCGTGACCGTAGCGGGGGCAGACCGCGTGGTTGCAATCGATCTCCATGCTGCCCAGATTCAGGGCTTCTTCGACATCCCTGCTGACAACCTGACAGCCATGGTCCAGTTTGCACAATATATCAAGCGCAAGGAGCTGGAAGACCTCGTTGTTCTGTCTCCCGATGTGGGAGGCGTGGCGCGGGCCAGTACGTTTGCTCAGACCATTCATGCTTCACAAGCCCTATTTGTGAAGAAGCGTCTTTCGCCGGACGCCGTAGAGATTCAGTCGCTCATCGGCGATGTACGAGGCAAGAACGTCATTATTGCAGACGATGCAATCCATACGGGCAATACGATGTTGAACGCCTGTAATCGCGCCCTGACCGAGGGCGCCAAGAGTGTCATTGCCTGCGCTACTCATGCTGTCTTTGCGGGAGACTCCCTTGGATTGTTTGCCCGGTCGAATTTCAGCGAAGTGATTGTGACAGATACGATGTTCGTCCCTGGACGCGAATATCCCTCGATGTTCACAGTGTTGTCGGTATCAGAGCTCATTGCCAAAGCTATTTATAGCATCCACAATCACTCATCAGTTTCTGCCCTGTTCCAGTTGTGACAGTCTGAAGGCTGTTCACTTGATTCAGAGCTGATTTGACATACAATATCAAAGATGTGCCGGTATCTTATGAGTAAGGAGTTGGTATGCAAAGAGTAGCGATAGAAGCGGTTGCCCGTGAAAGCGGGAAGCATGGCAAGCTAAGCGTCCTACGCAGGCAGGGCTTTATCCCCGCGGTCGTTTACGGGAGGGGGATGACTCCTGAGTCTGTTGCTGTTCCGGTTCGTGCATTTGAGCGCATCCGCCGCACGACTGGGGAGTCTGCCATCGTCGAACTCCAGTTTGAGGATAGCAAGACTATGACCACAGTTGTGCACGAGTACCAGATGAATCCGATCCGTGACACCTATACACATGTCGACTTCCTGTCCATTTCTCTTGATGAGACGCTGACAAGCAGGATCCCAATTCGCCCCATCGGAACAGCTATCGGCCTCAAAGAAGGCGGAGTGCTCGAGCACTCGCTGTACGAGCTTGAAGTTGAGGCTCTTCCGCTTGACATTCCCGACTATCTGGAGGTTGACGTTTCCGACCTCGGACTGAAGCAGTCCATCCACGTGGCTGATCTAAAGCTTGGCGACAAGGTGAAGGTACTTACAAACGAAACGGCGACGGTTTTCTCGGTCGTCGCGCCAGCTATCGAAGAGGCCCCGCCAGCTCCTGAGGAGGGTGTTGCGGTCGAGGGCGCTGCTCCTGCACCGGGAACTGCTCCTGCACCGGGAACTGCTCCTGCCGCTGCTCCTGCTGAGGGCGCTGCGAAGACAGCCTCGAAGAAGTAGCACGGCACAACCGTTGTCCGCTCTACATCAATCGCTTCATATGCGCTGGTCCTTGGGGGCCAGCGTTTTTGCTGTCCGCGTCTTCAACAAGGGCTTCTCGTGAGGTTGCTGTTCATCGGTGATGTCTTTGGCCGGCCGGGGCGCACGATTGTGCGGCGACTGCTTCCACAGCTCAAGGAAGAGTTGCGGCCCACTGTCGTCGTGGCCAATGCGGAGAACGCAACGCACGGGACTGGCATGACCCGGTCCGCGTTTGAAGAACTCAGCGCTGCAGGCGTCGACATATTCACAGGGGGCAATCACACGCTCGGCAAGCCGGAGGTCCTTGACCTGATGCAGGAACACCCGAGCGTGTTGTGCCCGGGCAACGTGAGTCCTGCCATCAGGCGTCACGGATCCGTCATCTGGCAGACGCCGGATGGTCCGATAGCCGTCGTCAACGTGATGGGTCAGTATTGCATGAACGGTGCCGACAACCCGTTCTGGTACATGGAAGAGGTCCTGCGCGACCGGGAGATTGGGTCCGTGCCTGTGAAAATCGTTGATTTTCATGCGGAGGCCACAGCGGAGAAGGCAGCGATGCTGCACCTGCTGGACGGCCGCATGTCGGCGGTCCTCGGAACACATACGCACGTTCCCACGGCGGATGCGCGCGTCACGGCCGCAGGCACCGCATTCATCACCGATGTCGGCATGACGGGCGTACGATCTTCAATCATCGGGCTAGACCCAGAAGTCATGATGCGTCGTTTCGAGACGGGCATCACGTACGCGCCACGCGTTGCAGAGGGCGATGCGACGTTGATGGCCGTCGTGGTTGACATCGATGCGTCAACCGGGAGCAGCACTTCGATAACACTCTTGCAGAGAGATCGCTGACATGGCCGGGTTCCTTATCAAGACATTCGGGTGCCAGTTCAACGAGCTCTACAGCGCTACGATCGCTGACGCGCTGACACGGGGAGGGCATCGGTCTTCCCAGAGTCTTGGCGAAGCGTCACTTGTCATCATCAACACGTGTGCAGTTCGTGAGAAGGCCGAGGAAAAGGCCTTCAGCTTCCTCGGCGAAGCTGCGAAGCTGATTGGAGCCAGCCATATCGTGTTCATGGGTTGCACAGCCACCCTCGACAGAGAACGAGCGGTTCGGATTGCAGGCCATGGCCTGAACGTCGTGGAGGGCACCGCCGGCATAGAACAAGTGCTTGCAGTCATTGGGACCCTGGTGCCGCTCGGCGAACTCGACTGCACGGCTCCTCGCTCGCTGTTTCCCACGGCAGACATCGAACTCATTCGTGGATGTGAAAGCTACTGCACATACTGCATCGTTCCCAGGTCGCGAGGTCCCGAAGTCGTTGTCGACGTCGGCGAAGTCCTGCATCGAACCGAGCGAGCCATCGGGAGCGGCTTCTCTGAGCTACTCTTCCTGGGACAGAACATCAACAGATATCGGTCGAGCCTTGGAGGGCTGGTTGAGGTCATGTCCTCGGTCGATGAACTGGACGGCAACTTCTGGTTCTGGTTCCTGAGCTCTCATCCGGCAAACTTCACGCCGGAGGAAGTGAGACGGCTCATGGAGCTGCGGCACATCGAGCATCGTTTACACCTTCCCCTGCAGTCGGGGAGTGACCGCATTCTTGAGCGGATGAACCGGCAGTATACAATTATAGACTATGCCAGGCTTGCAGAGCCCATCCGCGAGAACGCCGACTGGACACTGACAACAGACATCATTGTAGGCTTTCCCGGGGAAACGGATGATGATTTTGCCCATACGGTCGACGCGGTCCGTCGATTCCGCTTCGATGGGGTTTTCCTTGCCAAGTACTCCGACAGGCCGGGTACGCCATCGTCCAGAATGCAGGACAAGGTCCCGCCCGCAATCATCGACGAACGGCACTCCGCCCTGCTCAGAATCGTCCAGGACCTGAGCGAGCAGAGCAACCAGGTGCTGGCGGGCAGATGCGTCGACGTGCTCGTCCTGGCTGCACATGCAGGCGGCGACGCCTTCGGAAGGTCGATTGATGGCAAGAATGTCTGGTTCTCGTGCTCCGAACCAGTACCAGGAATTGGCACCTTCGTCAGTGTGGCTGTCGACCATGGCTCGAGAGAAGGATTGCATGGCACTCGAGTTTGCTAGTCTTCCGTTGATCGTCGGCATCGTTGGGGTCACTGGAACGGGCAAGACCGCGCTTTCCCTGGGCATCGCCCGTCATTTCGGAGGATCGATCATCTCAGCCGACTCGATGCAGGTCTACCAGGGGATGGATGTCGGGACGGCGAAACTCAGTCTGTCAGAACGTCTCGGTGTTCCCCATGCTCTTATCGATGTCGTTGCTCCTACCGAGCAGTTCTCCGTCGCGGAATACCAGGGCCTGGCGCTCGAAGCTGTGAATGTGGCGATTCGCTCAGAGCGACTGCCGATCCTGGTGGGAGGGACTGGTCTGTACGTGAGGGCTGTCCTCGACGGATACGAATTTCTGCCGGAGAAGCCCAACGCGAGTCTGCGGAGCCAGCTGCGAATGTTGTCCGAAGGGGAGCTCCGCGAGCGTCTGAGAGAGATCGATCCTCTGGCGGAACGCGAGATTGCCTCCAACGATTCCAGGCGGCTGGAGCGGGCTCTGGAGATGAGCGTTCAGTCAGGAGATCTGCCAAGCGTCCTGAAGCGGAGACAGCACCCGGTCCCATGGCGAGTCCTCCGTATTGGCCTGCGTGCAGAGCGGGCCGAACTCTACAGACGGCTTGACCGGCGAGTTGATGCCATGATCTCCGCAGGAATGGAAGAAGAAGTGCGGCATCTGCTGGCCGATGGCCTGAACTCTGACGACACCGCGATGCAGGGTATAGGGTACAAAGAACTGAGCGCCTGGATGCGCGGAGAGATAGGTCGTGAGGAGGCGATCGAGCTGTGGAAGAGGCGGACCCGCAACTACGCCAAACGGCAGGAGACGTGGTTCAGAAGAGAGAAGGACGTTCACTGGATCGACGTGTCCGATCAAACATCTGATTCGGTTCTGGCGCAGGCGGCCGCCCTCGTTGAATCCGCCGCAGGAGGACACAGCAGATGATGACGGAGCGCCAGCTGATGGAACGGGCGCAGCAGCTCGAGCTGGAGTATGCGACCGAAATCGTGGATATTCGTGCAGTTCAACGTCGCAACTTCATGCGTATCCTCGACGCATTCCACGCCGTCGGCTTGTCGACATCGGACCTTCGCCCCATGTCGGGTTATGGCATCGGGGACAACTTGCGAGACAAGACCGAACGCGTCTTTGCCCGCCTCTACGGCGCACAAGCTGCACTGGTGCGCCCGCAGATCATCTCTGGAACCCATGCTCTGGCTATCGCGCTGTTCGGGGTTCTTCGTCCCGGGGATTTGCTGTGCTGCGTGACGGGGGCTCCCTACGATACGATGGAGGAGATCATTGGAATCCGCCCATCTGATGGTTCGCTTGAAGAGTTTGGTGTCAGCTATGCCCAGTGCGACATCACGGCATCACCCGCAGAACTCTGGGAGGAGCAGCTCGAGAGATGCTTCTCGACCCAGTTGCCAAAACTTGTCCTGATTCAGCGGAGTCGGGGATACAAGCGCATCCGGGCGCTTCGCGAGGGTGAGATCGCACGGATGATCTCGTCCGTGAAGCATGTCTCGCCCGAAAGTCTGATCCTCGTCGACAACTGCTATGGTGACCTTCTCGAGGATCGTGAACCCACAATGGACGGCGCGGATCTGCTGGCTTCGTCGTTCATGAAGAACATCGGAGCGGGGATTGCCCCTACGGGCGGCTACGTGGTGGGGACTTCCAGGGCGGTGGCCTTGGCCGCGACCCGGTACTCGAGTCCAGGAGTGGGTGCTGAGATTGGGCCGAATCTTGGGTTTGCCGAGACGTTCTTGCGGAGTCTGCTCTTTGCCCCGACGGTAATTGAGCAGGTCCTGACGGGAAACCTTCTTGCGAGCGCGCTTCTGCAGGAAAGTGGCTTCGTCGTGGATCCGGGTCCTCACGAGCTCCGCGGAGACATTGTGCTGCGCATCGAGTGCGGGTCAAGGGAACGGTTCACAGCGTTTGCGCGCGCCGTGCAGGAGTGCTCTGCCTTGGACGCAGATGCCGTACCCGAGCCGAGTCCCATGCCTGGATACGAGACGGAAGTCCTGATGGCAGGCGGAACCCTTGTCCAGGGATCCACGGTTGAACTGAGTTTCGACGGGCCCTTTCACGAGCCATACGTGGGGTATTTACAGGGAGGTTTGAATGCGTGGCAAGTGGTGCAGGCGACCGCGCGGGGAATCGCATACAGTATGAATGTGCGCAAGTAGTGTCGCCGCCGGCCATTCGTGATAGAATGTTCGAACGACAAAAGGCCGGAAAAATTGATGGGAGGTCGCCATGACAGATTTAATGAGAGTTGATCCGGAGGTAGCTGACGCACTGAACAAGGAACTGCACCGTCAGCAGAACAACATTGAGCTCATCGCGTCTGAGAACGTTGTGTCCGAAGAGGTCTTGGCAGCACAGGGTTCAGTCCTCACAAACAAGTACGCCGAGGGATACCCGGGCAGACGCTACTATGGTGGTTGTGAATATGTTGACATCGTCGAGACGCTGGCTATTGAGCGTGCCAAGGCGCTTTTCGGTGCGGAGGGAGCAAACGTTCAGCCCCACTCGGGAACGCAGGCCAACCTCGAGGTCTACTTTTCCGTTCTACAGCCAGGAGACACGATTCTGAGCATGTCTCTTGCCGACGGTGGGCATCTGAGCCACGGAAGCCCCGTGTCGCTCACGGGCAAACTGTTTCGTATCGTCTCCTACGGCGTTCGAAAAGACACCGAGACAATCGACTATGACCAGGTAGCCGAGCTGGCTCAAGCAGAGCGTCCCAAGCTGATCGTCGCAGGTGCCAGTGCATACCCGCGCATCATTGACTTCCCCCGCTTCCGTGAAATTGCCGATTCGGTCGGTGCACTGCTCATGGTAGACATGGCCCACATCGCTGGGCTGGTCGCCGTAGGACTCCATCCCTCACCGGTGCCGTATGCGGATTTTGTCACGCTGACCACGCACAAAACACTTCGCGGTCCTCGAGGCGGCATCATCCTTTACAAGGAGAAGTATGCCAAGCAGCTCAACAGTGCCGTGTTCCCTGGCAGTCAGGGCGGTCCTCTTGAACATGTCATCGCGGCGAAGGCGGTCGCTCTGAGAGAAGCCGCGTCCCCCGAGTTCGGCGCGTATCAGAAGCAGGTCCTCGCTAACGCAAGAGCATTGGCTCAGGCTCTGACGGAGCATGGTTATCGCATCGTTTCCGGCGGCACCGACACTCACCTTATGCTTGTCGATCTGACCTCCAAGGGAGTTACAGGCAAAGAAGTCCAGACGCTTGTGGAGACCGTAGGCATCACTGTCAACAAGAATGCCATTCCCTTCGATCCCTTGCCGCCAAACAAGGCAAGTGGAATACGGCTTGGAACTCCAGCTACCACCAGTCGCGGCATGCGTGAGCCAGAGATGGTTGAAATCGCCGCCCTGATCGACGAGACGATCATGAGGCGCGACGACGAGGAGAAGCTGGCTCAGATTCGAGCTCGCGTGACAGCGCTGACGGACCGTTTTCCACTATACGCAGGCAAGATGTACTAGGAGAACTGATGGACTATCGTAACCTTCAGGTGCTGAATCATCCGCTGATACGGCACAAACTTACCCTTCTTCGCAACAGGAACACGACGCACAAGGACTTTCGCCAGCTGGCGGAGGAACTTTCCGGGCTCATGACGTACGAGGTATGCAGGAACATGCAAACCAAGGCGTGCCCCATAGAGACCCCCCTGGAGTCCTACGAAGGGCAGGAACTGGAGAACGAAGTCACCATAGTGCCCGTGCTTCGAGCCGGGCTCGTGATGGCCCAGGGAATGCTCGACATGATCCCTCACGCCAAGGTGGGACACATCGGTCTGTTCAGAGACGAGAACACTCTGCAACCGGTTCAGTACTACTGCAAGCTTCCGGAGAGTACTGGTGAGTCAGACGTATTCGTCATGGACCCGATGCTTGCAACTGGAGGCAGTGCCTCCAAGGCTATTTCCCTGGTCAAGGAGCGGCATCCTCGCAGCATCTGCTTCTGTTGTCTCATTGCGGCGCCGGAGGGCATCGAAGTGCTGCAGCGCGAGCATCCCGACGTAAAAATCGTCACTCTGGAAATTGACCGTTGTTTGAACGAGAATGGCTATATTCTTCCCGGTCTTGGCGATGCCGGGGACAGGATATACGGGACGAAGTAGTCCATGCATCTTGTGATTACGCAGGCACAGCTCTGGTCGTTTTTCGTGGCTCTGGCGCTGAGTCTTGTGTTGACACCGGTCTTCATGAAACTTGGGCTGCGCCTTGGCATCACCGACAAGCCGGCTGCAAGTGCTGAGGCGAATATCGACGGTCGACGGCGCAGAGTGAATCGGAAGGTGACACCCCGCACTGGTGGCATCGCCATTGTCGTCGCATTCATCGTGTCCGTGTTCTTCTTCGATTCGCTCACAGTGCAGTTGAAGGGAATCCTTGTCGGTGGAGGTATCGTGTTCATTGGCATGCTCCTGGACGATATGTTCGACATCCCCGCATTGCTGAAGCTGCTGATACAATCAGTGGCAGCAATCGTCGTCATTGCGTTTGGGGTCCGTGTGACCGCGTTCACCAACTTCCTGCATGGAGGATTCTTCCAGCTTGGCATCGGCGGCATCATCCTTACCTATTTCTGGATCGTGGGAATCACCAATGCGCTGAACCTCATCGATGGACTGGACGGTCTTGCGGGCGGCGTCGCTGCGCTGATTCTCCTTGCAATGTTTTTCTTCGCCGCGCTCAAGGGCATGGCGGTCATGGGGGGTATCCTTGTGGCGCTGCTTGGTGCGGTCCTGGGATTCCTTGTCTTCAACTACAATCCGGCGAAGGTGTTTCTCGGAGACGCCGGGTCCGAGTTTCTTGGGTTCATGATCGCGAGCCTTTCCGTCTATGGCGCCCTTAAACTGCCGACAACTGTTATGCTCATCGTGTCGGTTTTCGCGCTTGGTATTCCCATCGCGGAAACAGTCTCGAGCATTTTCCGCCGGGCGGCCAGGCACCAGTCTCCCATGAAGGGAGACAATGGACATTTCCATTACCTACTGCTGTTCCGGGGGTGGAGCCAGCGGCGCATCACGACGCTGTACTATCTGGTGACGTTTGTGCTGTGCTCGATCGGGCTGGCCATTGCGCTTCTGGGAGTACACTGACGTGCGTTGCAACATTCTGTCTATCTTTGGCACGCGTCCTGAGGCAATCAAGATGGCGCCCATCGTCAAGGCGCTGGAAGCCGATCCCAGATTTGAGAGTCATGTACTCCTGACCGGCCAGCACATGCAGATGCTGGACGACGTCGTGCAAATGTTCGAGATACGGGTGTGGCGGGATCTCAACGTCATGAAACAGCGCCAAACGCTTCCATACTTGACGGCGGCACTTGCAACGCAGATTTCCGATGCACTGGCTGAGCTGCAGCCGGACATGGTTCTGGTTCACGGAGACACCACTACCACGTTCATGGGAGCTCTCGCAGCGACCTACACAAAGATCCCGGTGGGTCATGTCGAGGCGGGCCTCAGGTCCCATCAGAAGTTCAGCCCTTTCCCCGAGGAAGTGAACCGCATGCTTACAGATCAGATTGCCGACCTCTGCTTCGCGCCCACCGAGGAGGCCAGACAGAATCTCCTGCATGCAGGTATCGACACCAGCAGGATCGATGTCGTCGGAAACTCAATCGTGGACGCCGTGCACATGGCCTTGCCTCACCTTCGCGCTCCGGACATCATGTCGAAGGTTCGGCCGGGGAGTCGCATGGTTATCATGACGGCACACCGTCGCGAAAACTGGGATACCGGCATTGCGATTTTCTCGGACGCGCTCGTGAAGCTCTCCAGTTCGCATCCGGAATTGACGTTTGTCTTTCCGGTACATCTCAACCCGGTTGTGCGAGAAATAGTGTTCGGGATTGCGGCGGGCGTGCCGAACGTCGTGCTCACCGACCCTCTTCCCTACTTCGATTTCCTGTATATGCTTGAACACTGTGCGGCCGTTCTCAGCGACTCGGGCGGGATTCAGGAAGAGGCGGTGACGCTTCACAAACCGATGCTCCTGCTTCGTGAGGTCACCGAGCGTCCCGAGGCTGTGACAAGCGGCTGGGTCAAGCTGGTCGGCCAGGACGAGGACCTTATCGTCTCGTCGTTCGAGCGGCTCGTGGCAAGTGGTTTTGCAATTTTTGGCGCGGATGGGGTCAACCCATATGGCGATGGGACAACTTCGGCGCAGATACTCGCTCGCATCGACGATTATCTCAATGCAAGTCACTGAGGAGGGTAACGTATGACCACGGAACAGAGCTTTCTCATCGAGGGAGGCAACTCGCTCCACGGTTCGGTCCGCTGCAGTGGTGCCAAGAACTCGATCCTGCCGCTGGTGGCGGCTGCGATTGCTGTCCGCGACGTTGTCAGCTTCCAGAATGTTCCGGACATCAGCGACCTCCAGTCTCTCCTCACCCTTATCCAGGCGATGGGCGTCAAGCTGGTCTCCTTCATTGATGGAGACCTGGTGCTCGACACCCGTGGACCCATTGAAACGCGCGTCGAGAACACCAATGGTTACAGCTTGCGAGGGACGCAGACATTGGTAGGAGCACTTCTTGGGCGCGAGCACAGGGCAATGCTCCCATCGCTGGGCGGCTGTAGTATCGGTGCTCGACCCATCGACCTTCACATCAAGGGCCTGCGAGCCATGGGCACACAGTTCGAGTGGAAAGACGGGTATCTTATCGGTCAGGCCGCGGTGCTCAAGGCCTGCGATGTCTATCTTGACTTTCCTAGTGTGGGCGCGACTGAGAATCTCCTGTTGGCAGCTGCTCTTGCCGAAGGTACGACACGTGTCTTCAATGCGGCCCAGGAGCCGGAGGTGTATGATCTCATCTCCTTCCTCAACAAGGCGGGCGCCCGCATCGTGCCCGTTTTCCCGTTCGGATTCCGTATCGAGGGCGTCGCTCAGTTGCACGGTGCGTCGCACCGCATCATCGGCGACCGCATCGAAGCTTCGACACTGATGGTGGCCACGGCCATTACACAGGGCGAGGCTACCATCACGGGCATCGACGCCCGGCATATCTGGTCGATTATCGCCAAGTTGCGAGAGACGGGGGCGATGGTCGAGGTTGAGGGGGATGACGCTGTTGTCGTCAAGGGCGTTCCAGAGTATCGGTCGACGGATATCCGTACCCTGACGTTTCCGGGGTATGCGACGGATGCCCAGCCTATGATGACCGCGTATCTGACATTGGCGCGTGGCAATTCGGTCGTTGTGGAAAGTATCTTCGAGAACCGGTTCGGCGCCATCCTCGAGCTCGAGCGCATGGGCGCCCGCATTAAGGTATCGGAAGAGACAGCCATTATCGAGGGTGTGGAGTCGCTGAACTCGGCGACAGTCCAGGCAAAAGATCTGCGGGGCGGTGCCGCTCTAGTGGTCGCCGGCCTTGCAGCGCATGGCACAACGACAGTGAAATCGATCCATCATATCGACCGGGGATACGAAGCGCTCGAAAGTAAGCTGTTTCACCTTGGCGCACACGTGACCCGTGTCACCCAACCGGAGGCATAGACAATGATAGAACAAGAGCAGATTCTTAATGCGCTGCGAACCGTCTACGACCCCGAGATTCCTATTAACATCGTTGATCTCGGGCTGATTTACGGAGTAGAGATCACCGCCGAGGGGGACGTCACGGTCCGTATGACCATGACTGCTCCTCAGTGTCCGATGAGTAGTTATTTGCTCCAGCAGGCTGAACAGGGAGTTCGGACCGTAGCAGGAGTGCGGAACGTCAAGGTGGATCTTGTGTTCGAGCCTCCGTGGGAGCCCTCCATGATCAAGGAAGACGCCCTCAAGAGCGCCGGTATTGTCACGGACACTCCGGCCAACCCGGCCGAAGGCGACTGCTCCACGGAAAAATGAAGGAGATCTCGCCGCGACAGCCTGCAGGCACACTGGCGGCGAATCTCGATCAGCTGATCGAGAGCTTCCTGCTGGCACAAGATGTCGGCATCACCAGCAAGATCGTGTATCGCCGCGCGCTCAAGCGGTTCAAGGAGTTCCTGTCGCTTCGAGAGGCCGCTGGCGGGGTCGGCTACCTGACGAAGACAGATATCGTCCAATACAAGAGCCATCTGCTGGCAGAGGGACTGTCGCCTCGGACGGGGAATCTGTACCTTACCGTGGTCCGCCAGTTTTTCAAGTATCTCGAGTCGAACCGCATCTACCCCGATGTGTCTGCGGGTCTCAAAGGCTTCAAGCGTTCCTACGGGTTCAACCGCGATCCGCTTACCCTGCAGCAAGCGCGCGATCTGTTGAACTCCATCGATACGAGCGACATGATCGGCCTGCGAGACTTTGCGATGATCAACCTGATGCTTCGGACAGGTCTGCGCACGATGGAGGTCGTTGGCTCTGACGTAGGCGATATTCGTCAGACGTCCAACGCCACACTCCTGTACGTGCGCAGCAAAGGAAAGGACGCGAAAGACGATTTCGTCGTCCTGACGCGAGAGGCATACGAGCCGATAGCCCGCTATCTTGCAGCGCGCCAGTGCACCGACCCACGGGCGGCGCTGTTCGTGTCGCACAGCACTGCAAACGCTGGCGATCGCCTAACTACGCAGTCCTTGCGCACAAGCGTGAAGACACGGCTCATGGGCATGGGTGTGTTCAGTTCAAGGATATCGGCCCACTCACTGCGTCACACCTTCGCAACAATGGCACTAGCAAACGGTGCCACCATCGAGCAGGTCCGCGACACGTTGCGACACGCCAGCATAACGACGACCCAGATCTACGTGCATACGGCAGACAGGATCGAGCACTCCGCAGAAGGCACCATAGTGCTCTAGGGGTCAACAACTCCTCGCATGACTGCACGGAATTTAGCCCCTGGGAGAGGATCTCGCCGTTTATTGTGGTATGAACGGCCGCAGATCTCCGCAAATGGCCGGAAAAGCCAAGATGTTGATCAACCGCGCATCAGAAGCTATATTCCAGATGGAGGGCCACTAGGAATCTTGCTTTCGCGCGTGCGGTCCATACACCAATTCATGGATGCGTCGCGCCTCTTGTTCTGCCTCTTCTTTCGTGTCACAAACCCGTACGACAGAAGCTAACCATCTTCCCGTACTCCTATTGAAAGCGACCCCCATCGTCTTGCTCGCGTTGCCCCATCCACGGCGGTTCTGCATGTTCTGTGTATGAGTGACCCAACGAAGGTTCGCTCTGCGGTTGTCGAGTCCATCACCGTTGATGTGATCTGCCATCATTCCCGGTCCGGGACGACTGCCTAGAACGAGCCAGGGGAGAGGAAAGGTCTCGTGCCAGTATGTGACTCCATCCATTCGAAGCAACCTCGCTCGGGCGAGCAATCGCTGGTTTGGGGTCCGTCCCCCGGCATAACTCACCCCAATGCGAGCGTTTCCTGCTCTCAGCGTCTCATAGATGCCCAGGTCTACGAGCACCTCAAGCGTATAGGAAACTGGTACGGCTGGTGCCTCGACTCTTTGGGGTCCATTGTTCCTTGATGTGTGATGTGGCACAGCAATCGTCACAGTGTCGCCATCAAGTCGAACCAGGTAGTCAAAAGAGAGGTCGCGCATTTCATCTTCCTACTTTGTCTGAGATAAGAGAGCCAGGACGGGTGATGGTGTAACACCATCAGAAATCATTATTTATGATGGTGCGGTGTGCCTGTTGATAACTTCCAGGGATAGAGTCCTAGGGAGATAGGTGTCGGCGAAGGGTTGTCCCGGGGACAAGACGCCGGCCGTTGAGAAGGTCGACCGTCGACATGGGAGCCTTCCCGGGAAACTGGAGTTCCAGGAGTTCCAGCCATCCGTCACCGCAGCGAACGGCAGCACGTTTGCGCAGAAATAGCGCGACCATGCCGCAAGGGGCGTCTGCAGGGAGTTCGATGTCTGCAGACAGAAGGCTAGCTCTGAAGATCTTCACCCGGTCCGCTCCTTGGTATGTGCACGCGCATGGTTCGGGGGCAAGAGCCCGGACAAGATTGTATGCTTGCGCCACGGAGTGTGACCAGTCGATGAGCTCGTCGTCGGGTTTGAGTTTGTGTGCATAGGAACCCGTGCCGGTTTGTTGTAGCGGCGTGGTTGACTTGTGCAGCAGTTGGTCGAAGACGTGCAGAGCAAGTGGTGCGCCTATCCGGACGATAGACGCTTCGACATCGGTGCGATAATCCGAGTGAGTAATGGTAAACGGCTCCTGAGCTAGGAGCTCGCCTCGGTCCAGCAGGCCGTTCATGCGAATGACACTCACCGCTGACTGCGTGCAACCGTCCATGATCTGGCGCTCAATAGGAGCCGCCCCCCGGTACCAGGGCAACGGTGACGGGTGCAGGTTGATGGAAGCGATACGCGGTGCATCCAGGAGAGCCTGCGGAAGCAGTCTTCCGTAGGAAAGCAGAAACAGGATGTCGACGACATCGTCGACCAGTCGCTTTGTCAGTACCTCTGCAGGGGTCTCAGCGCCATTGAGCACGGGGATTGAATGGGACTGCGCCCACACTTGTACGGGGTTGGCCAGGAGCTTGCCTCGGCGGACGCGAGGCTCCTCTGACATGACCGCAAGGACGACGTGAAACCGGCATCTGATGGTGTCAAAGACTGGGACCGAAATCGATGACGAACCAAACACAGCAATGCGGGCGGCGTCTAGGGCCATCGTCAGAGCTGTTGTCCCTTTCCCTCGATTGCATGAGTAAGTACAGCGGCGACAGGGCTTCCTTCTTGCACGGAAATCGTGGACGGGTCAGTGATCCGATCGACGAACAGCATGCCCTGGAGGTGATCGAATTCGTGCTGGATCACGCGAGCCTCAAAATCGACGAACTTGTGGATGCGTCTCTTGCCTGTATGATCCAGGTATGACAATGTGATTTCTGTCGCACGGTCGATTGGAGCATAAACGCCTGGAATGCTGAGACAGCCTTCCTCAGCGCTTGCTGATCCCTTGTGCTCCAGGATCTGAGGGTTCGCCACGAGATGGAGTCCTTCGCCAACATCGTAGATGAAGAACGCTTGGTTAAGGCCGATCTGAGGGGCAGCCAAGCCGACTCCTGTCGGTTTCATGAGACCTTCCATCGATTTGGCCAGATGAACAAGCTCGCTCGTCATCTTCCGTATGGGTTTTGCCTTCTTGCGAAGGACGGGACTGCCAATCAGCAGGATCTTCATGTTATCAGTATACCCGGATGGCGGCATTCTGGAAGTGTCTATTGTGAGCGAGTGCGGTGCCAACACGCAGTCCAAGGGCCGCCTGCAGGGAGTCGGCACGGAACTCGAGAGATATGACTCTTGCCCGAGCTGAGACTGTCAGCAGGTCCGCGTGCAGACCGCGGAAATCCACTCCTTCCGCAACGAGGGCGTTTCCCAGGGCTCTGGTTATTGCGTCCACGTCGGGGCTCGGATCGCGAGACGAGACACGTACGACGAACTGACGTGCGAAAGGTGGCATCAACAGCTCGCGGCGCTGTTCCCTCTCGTTTTCAAGGAAGACCGCCATGGTCTGACTGCCGTCCAGAACGCCTCGCAGGCCTGTGGAGCGACGGTCCAGCTGGATCAGAACAGTACCCGGCGCGGTTTCTGCAACCGCGCCACGGACGACGACGGCCAGCTGCTCGATGTTGTCGAACACCGGGTGTTGGAGCCCGACGCTTACGTCGGGAAAGACAACGAGCTCAGGCTTCAGGACAGCGATGCGCTGGACGTCGGCATACGTGCCGAGAAACAGCGACGGACCAGTGTTTTGCGCAATCACGGTCTCGTCGCTGGGTGTCATCAGCTGGACGGCTGAGACCGGAAAAGTACGGTGGAGCTCATGGGCGAGGCGGTCCAGGCCATAGCCGCGCGAACGAAGTTGTGTCCCATGGCAGTTGGGACAGAGATCGGGCGGAGCCTCCGAATGGCCGCACTGTTTGCAGAAGAGCCTCTTCCTGTCGCCTCCCAGGGTCAGCGTCGCACCACAGTCGGGGCATGTTGCCGTATACCCACATTCCGCGCACTCGATCAGCGTTGCGAAACCGCGGATGTTGAGGAGAAGCATAGAATCCTTGCCCTGGTCGTAAGTTTGCCGAAGGAGTCGCATAGTGGGTGTGAGGAGAACCCCCGAAGGCCCCAACTGCTTGTCCAAGGCAGCGTTCTGACTCCGAAGAACGAAGGTAGCAGATTTGTGGGCAGGGTACTCAACCACTGATCCCAGCGGGGAGTCTGTCGGAACACCACACGCGTCCAGTACTGAGAGGGTCGGCGCACTGACGCCAGCCAGACAGGGGATGCCACGCGCCCTGCTCATGTCAGCTGCAACACTGAGAAGACTTCTGAGCGAGAAGCGTTGCCAGAAGAAGGGCCACTCCCCGGGAATTCCCAGATCCACGGCAACAAGTGCGATTTCAGGGAGGATCAACGACGAGAACTGACGGGTGCTCAGCCAGACGGTCGAGTGGCGGTCGCCGCGAAAGCGTCTGGCACCGGCTGAGGGCCAACGAACAAGCGGAATGCCCCAGTCGCGTGACACGAGTCCTTCATAAAGACTCGCGAGGACATCTGAGCTGGCGATGAGGGCAACGCTGCCACCGCCGGCGATCGCCGCTTCTATTGCCGGGCGAAAGCGAGTCGCCCTGTCCACAAACGATCCGATAAGGAGTTGTGGGTCAGTACGGTCGCCCCGTGTGCGGGACACTCGTGGCTCGGTGTCGGCTAGTCCGCGGTCGACAACGAATCCCTGCTCATACAGCTTCCGCCTTGCGGGGGTGGAGAGTTTCCAGAGCGCGCTCTGTAGATGAGCAGTGGCTTCGCTATCTGAAAGCAGTTGGCGCACGGGAGCAGTCTTTGCGGAAAACGAGGGGTCCCGCGCGGCCATCACCTGCAAATTGTGCAGAAGCAGTGCCGGTTCGGGTCCCGTGAGGCGAGCCTTGTTGCGGTCGTGCGGTTGAGATGCCTGGAGGAAACGGACGATCGCGAGGGCATCTTCCCAACCAAGGACCTGTCTCTCGAGAGAACGCTGAAGCGCCGCCACATCAGGCCCCAGCTCCGGATACACGCCAGGAGCTGAGCACACACTCAGGGCGGGGAGAGGAAGCCCCCCCGTCTCGGACCAGGAACTCTCGGGACCAGAGGTCGAGACGAGCAGGGCAGGCGTGACATCGTGCATGAAAGGAACCAGAAACCATGTTCCTGGTTCCGGATTATCTCCAACCGAACCAAGATCGTACGAGAGGAGGTTCCGTGAAAATGGCCCCCTCTGCGTCAGAACGGCGAAACTGCCAAGCACGGGCTAGATCTTGAGCCAGTTCTTCAGTTCTCGAACCAGGTCAAGTTCTTCCCAGCTGAATCCCGGACGTCCGAAGTGACCGTGCATGGACGTCTGCCGATAGATGGGCTTTCGAAGGCCGAGATAGTCAATGATGGCAGTAGGAGTCATTTCGACATTCTTTGCTATGACGTCCCGCACGATGGACTCGGGAACCGCGCCAGTGCCTTCGAAGGAAAGCTCGAACGAAACGGGGTCCTTCTGACCGATGACATAAGCCACCTGCGTAAGGCATCGGTGGGCAATACCAGCTGCCACGATGTTCTTCGCGAGATACCGCATAAGATAGGTAGCCGATCGGTCCACTTTTGTGGGGTCCTTACCAGAGAAGGCTCCTCCGCCATGCGGGATACGTCCACCATAGGTGTCGATGCCTAACTTGCGGCCAGTCATACCAGTGTCGGACTGGGGGCCGCCCACGACGAACTTGCCGGTTGGGTTCACATAGATCATGGTCTTGCTGTCGAGAAGGTCAGACGGCAACGACGGCCGTACGATCTTTTCGATAATCTCCTCACGCGCATCATTCGACATTCGTGAGGGATTGTCGGGATCAAGAACGGTATCAAGGTGCTGAGACGAAAGAACGACAGAACGAAGGTACACGGGCTTGTCACCATCGTATTCCAGCGTGACCTGGCTCTTGCCATCCGGGCCCAGATAGTCAAGGATATTCTGCTGCCGGACTTCCTCCTGCCGCATAGTGAGCCTGCGCGCCAGTTCGTACGGTAGCGGCATATACTCCGGCGTCTCGTCCGTGGCATAGCCATACATGATACCTTGGTCCCCGGCGCCACCCGCGTCGACACCCTGGGCAATATCTGGAGACTGGCGGCCAATTGCGCTGACAACCGCACAGGTCCGGGCGTCAAACCCATATTTCGGGTGATTGTAGCCAATGCTGTCGATGGTCGCCCGGACGACACCGTCGACGTCGACGAATGCGTTGGTAGTTATCTCTCCTCCGACGATGACCAGACCATGTGTGACAAACGTCTCACAAGCGACGCGGCTGTATCGATCCTGCGTAAGCAGTTCGTCCAGAATGGCGTCCGATATCTGATCGGCGACCTTGTCGGGATGCCCGATCGTCACAAACTCTACGGTCTGGCTGATGCGCGCATTCTTGTCCATAGGTCTCTCCTTTCTCAAGTTGTCGACACCCCGTACGAGCGTGCGGGGTGGTTGACGCTTCTTCGCAAGTGATTGGACTCCAGGGTACGCTAGCGCTTCGGTTCGGTGCCCTCGATCACGGGGTTCACAGCGTCGCGTACCGCAGCAGCCACCATACGGCCGGCGGACTTCCGAAGGATGTCGTCAACAGGCTCGCGGAGCGGGTCGGTCTTCTCTTCGAGCAACTGATGCGATGTATCGAGAAGCTGACGAATGAGCCGATACTTGTTCGTGTCAACTTTCGCGATCAACGTCTCCAGATAGAGATTTGCCAGTTCTGGTTCTTGGGTAGGCTGTTCTTTTTGCTCGTCCATGCGCAACTCCTATCTCCGCAGTACACTGCGGATTATGTTGTCGACAATGTCGACCGTGGTCTCAAGGTCGCGGTTCGTGACCATGTAATCGTAGTCCTTGGCACAAGTCATCTCGTAGCGACCAAGCTCGATGCGTCCAGCTATCTCTTCGGGTGTTTCCGAGCCTCTGCACTCCAGACGACGTTCGAGCTCCAGAACGTCCGGAGGCTTCAGAAAAATCATAAGGGCTTCCGGGAACAGGCGTTTTATGCTGGAACCGCCACGAATATCAATGGTCAGGACGAGAATCTCCTCCGGCTTGACAACCTCAAGCGAGGACATCGGCGTCCCATAGTGATGGCCACGTACATCAGCATACTCAGCGAACAGTCTTTTGTCAATCCAATGTGTGAACTGTTCCTCAGTCACAAAGTGATAGTCGACGCCGTCCACTTCCCCCGGTCGGGGGGCCCTCGTCGTCACGGAGATCGAGCGGTGCATGTCTGGGTAGCGACGCAGCAGTTCCGCGACGACCGTGCTCTTGCCGACGCCTCCAGGACCAGATACCACGACAATCATGGGCGCTTTCCCTCCTCGACCATCTGGACGGCTCGTGCGAGCTGACCATCACCCGGAAGTGTTCCAAAGAGTGCGGGAGGTGGATCTGCTACCACAATGTTGGGAGTCAGCCCTTTTTTCTGGATCGTGTTTTTATTTGGCGTGTAGTACTCCTCGACCGTCACTTTGAGCTCGTAGCCCTCCGAGAGGTCCCAGCTTCGCTGGATGAGTCCTTTGCCGAACGTTCTGGTTCCCACGACGAGAGCCGCCTTGTTCTCCTGCATTGCAGCCGAAAAGATCTCTGAAGCACTTGCAGAGTTTTCGTTGACCAGGACGACGGTCGGAAATGAGACACTGCCACCATTAATGGTGACGGGGTTTACTTGGCCTCCGGCCTCCCTCGTCCATAGAGCTGTCCCATGGGGAATGAAGTTCGACAGCATGTCGAGGCATTCATTCAGATAGCCGCCGCCATTGTCCCGTATGTCGATGACTAGTCCTGCAATCTTCTGGTTCTCGAGTGCGTGAAGCGCCCGAGCAAACTTCACAGCCACACCGGAGCTGAACGACGAGACGGAGATGTACCCAACCTTGTTCCCGATCATACGACTCTCGACAACCGGGAGCTGGACCTGGCGCCGCGCAACGGTGTAGTTCAGAAGTGTTCCTGCACGTTCGATCTTCAATCGGACGGAGGTACCCGCCTTGCCCTTGATGCGAGCGGACACGACATCGAGGTCCAGTTTCCGAGCTGTCGTGCCGTCTATGCTGTCGATGAGGTCTCCAGGTTTCAGCCCAGCCTCTTCTGCAGGTGTACCGGCAAACACCCTCACGATCTCGATGGCTTCAGCTTTCTTGCTCGGTGTGATGACGACACCGATGCCTACGTATTCGCCGGACAGCTGTTCACGAAAGTCCGCCGCCTCGGCGGGCGTAAACAGTTCCGTGTACGGGTCGCCGAGCCCGGCAACCTGTGCCTTGAGGAGCTTGCCGGCGTCGACTTTCTGGTAGTACTGGAGACTCAGCGTGTCATACACCTCCCCCGAAAGTTTGAGGTAGGTGTCGCGGTCAAGGGTCGTCTGGACAGACGATGGCCGGGAAAAGCCTGTCAGGCGCGGCGCAAGAAACGGATAGGCGACGAATCCTGCCCAGAATGCGATCACGACAACGAGCAGTGCGGCTACCGCTATGACAAACGAGGATTTTCTGGATGGCATGAGAATCTCCTTTCGCTGTGAGCGCTACGGTTTTGCCCTAAGGTAGAGGAACGGGTTCTTTGGAGTGCTATCGATCCGGACCTCAAAGTGCAGATGAGGGCCCGTACTCCAGCCAGTATTGTCTGTAAGCGCTATCACCTGACCGCGTTTCACAGACTGCCCCTTATTGGCAATGAACGACTTGAGATGTCCAAAGACCAGAGTCATATGCTGGCTGCTCTGAAGCATCAGCATGTTGCCATAACCTGAGAATCTCCCTTCGTACGCAACGACGCCGTCAGCGGGAGCACGAAGCGTCGTCGACATCGGACAACCCATGTCGATGCCGTTGTGCATCTCCCACGTACCGTTGATCGGGTCATGGCGCATCCCAAAGAGCTCGGTTATACGAATGTGCCCGGGTATGGGCCACAGGAGCTTGCCTGTCGACTCATTGCCAAGATATTTTTGCCGATCGATCTCAGCGACAATCTGGCCGATGAGCTTGTTTTCCCGCTTGATTTCGTCTTGAATACGCTTGTCATCGGCGGAGAATTGAGTACCCTTGGCTGCCAGATAGTTCAGGGTCTGCGTTGTAGTAGCTTTCTGCTGCGCCAGAAGGCTTGCCTGTTGTTTCTTGAGCGCATACACCTGCTCCAGCTGGTTCTTCGTCTGTGCATAGTTGGCGCGGTCCGATTGCAGAGCGAGTTTCTGTGTACTCACCGCAGACAGAGACGCCGTGATCTGTTGAAGGACGGCTGACACACCTTGCTGCGCGTCGACGGTGGCATTGAGATCTCCTCCTGTGAAAGGAAGACCTGCGACGTCGAGGTTGGACACGTGGTAGAGGAGGTCGATCGACGACTCAGTTCCCGATGACAGCTCGTTGTATTGCTTCCCTCTGACGGCGATCTGAGCCGCTGTCCTACTGAGGAGAGTCTCGAGCTGAACGATGCGACCGTCGATGTTCCCTATGTCGCCTTCCAGCTGATCCACCTGGTCATTGAGGGAGGTCAGCTGACCCAGCAGATTGTACTTGGCCGACTTGTTCTCGTTGATCAGCTTCTGAATCTGCTGAAGCTGTGTCTTAAGCTGGTTCATCTTCTGCTGGGCGGCCTTGAGGTCGCTCGTGAGGTCTCCTTCGACGCCAGGAGCGAAGACGGAGGCGCCGACAAAGAGAGAGAGAATCAGGATAATGGCAGTGAGAAACCTCAGGGTTCTCATTCGAGCAGCGTCTCCTCTCGACGCTGTTCCTCATCAATACGATACGCCAGTACTGTTGCGATGACGCAAGCCAGAAGGAGGCAAGCCAGGGAGGCTAGCAGAACAACGGCGGCGGCTCCAGCGTAGACTACTCCCGCAGGCTCGGGTGTTACCCACGAAAAGGACGCCTTGAGACGTGTCGTGGAATACCTCATAACGCTCGGGAAAACAACAGCGAAGAAGACTGATGCGAGCGCCCAGACAGCGACCAGGTGGGCGGGCGTTGAGAGAAGAACCTGAAGGTTGCTGGCACCGACCACGCTCAGCACTGCAGTCTCTTTTCGCTTGCCATTGATGATGCTGAATGCCATGAGGCAGAAGCCCGCAACGAAGAGAAAGCCGGCGAGGATCAACACGTAGAGCAGGAGGCTGTGGACAAACACGTTCGCGTTGGCCATCCCCTGCACCGAGCCTTCGTCATACTCTACGCTTTGAACGCCCGCAAGAGACCGAAGTTCCGCAGCCAGGCCGGTGATGCCCTGCACAGAGACCGGATAGACCCGGATGAGAGGTGGAATCGGATTGCGCGTCAGGTCGCGAAATACGCTTGCGAACTGGGGATACTGAGTCTCAAGCTTCTTGAGGCCGTCTGCGGGACTCACATATTCCGCACGGGCAACGGCTTCGTTTTTCTGCATCTGCTCGAGAAGAGTCTGGATAGAAGTCTGGTCCAGACCGCGCAAGAGGTATGCGTTGACCGAGTGTGTCCTCTCGATCTCCGAGATGGTGTGGCGTACGTCGATGGACATTGCATAGATGCCGGCGCTTGCGACCATCAGCACAGCTATCAGGATTGAAACGAGAAGAGTGCGGACAGGATGTCTCGCAAGATCTCGCAGTGTCTGCTTGAAGGTAAACATATCAGAAGTTGCCCTCCTCGACCTTTCGTCCACCGCGGAGCCGCACGAACGGCAGCCGCGTTGATTGGACGAGGTACAGATCATGGGTAGCCATGAAGACGGTGGCACCCTGACGGTTAGCGTCATGGAGGACCTCGACGATCTTCTCTCCATTGCTCAGGTCGAGGTTCCCGGTCGGCTCGTCCGCGAGGATGATGTCAGGTTTTGCGATGAGCGCGCGAGCGAGGGCAACACGCTGCTTCTCTCCCCCAGACAGCGAACAGCACCGACGATGCTGGTATCCCGAGAGGCCGACCTGGTCCAGGTACTTGTCCACCTCCTGGCTGATGATCCCTTTGCCCATGCCTCGGACAGCCAGCGGCAGCGCCACGTTTTCGTACACGGTGCGGTCGAAGAGCAGCATGTAGTCCTGGAACACCATGCCCATTCTCCGTCGCAGAGTCGTCAGCGAGCCACCATGAGCCGCCGCCGTATCCGCTCCATCTACCAGGATGGTGCCATTCGTCGGCCGTTCAGCACGATAGATGAGTCGCAGAACGGTGCTCTTGCCTGCGCCCGACTCACCTGTCAGAAAGACGAACTTGCTGGGGCCTACCTTGAAGGTGATATCCCTGAGACCATAGTATCCATCGTCATATCTCTTTGAGACGCTCAACATCTGTATCATCAGCGTGTACCTAGCTCCTTGAAGCCGAGGCCCAGAGTTTCGGTGACGTCCATGATGGCCACGAAGGCATCAGGGTCGACCTCATGGACGATCTGCTTGAGATGCGATATCTGGCTTTGGGGCACGACGCAGAACACGACGTCCTTGCGTTCACCCGTGAAGCCGCCAGCTGCAGTGAATTTCGTCACTCCACGATCCAGTTCGGTCATGACCTTGCCCGCAATGGCTTCCGATTGGCCACTGACCACCCAGGCCGCCTTGGAGAAGGAGATTCCTTCCTGCACGAGATCGATGGCCTTTGCAGAGATATAGAGCGACACGATTGAGTAAAGAGGTATCGTAACACTCCGGAATGCGATACCTGAGAAGGCAATGATGATCGTGTCGATGATCAGCAGGGTCGTCCCGAAACTCAGCCCGATGCGTTCGGACAGCAGCTGAGCAAGGAGATCGGTGCCGCCGGTGGAACCGAAGAAGCGGAAGATGATGCCAATCCCGATGCCTATAACGACGCCGGCGTAGACCGCCGAGAGCAGCATGTCCACGTGGAAGCCATGTGTATAAGGCACGATCGCATCGATAAGGAGTGACGAGATGATGGTTGCATACACAGAACGCCACAGGAATCCCTTTCCCAGCCGCTTAAGGCTCAACAGAAACAGCGGAGTATTGAGGATGATGATTGTTCCACCGATGGGAACGGCCTTGAAGAAGTGATTCAGAACGATCGCGAGTCCCGAGACGCCTCCCGGAGCCAGATTAACAGGGATGACAAAGAGGGCAAACGAAAGGGCATAGACGAAACACCCGATCGTTATGCCGACGACGTCACGAATCGCTCGAACGACGATCTTCCGCGTCATGTCGCACACTTGCAAGGATGAAATCCTGCAGGTCGCCGTCGAGAACTGCATCGACGTTTCCTTTTTCCAGTCCCGTCCGGTGGTCTTTGGCCAGCTTGTACGGCTGCAGGACGTACGACCGGATCTCGTTGCCCCATTCAGCTGATTTGAAGGCCCCGCGCACTTCCGAAATCTGGGCATCACGCTGCAGCTCCCGCTGCACAAGCAGTCTGGATTTGAGGACAGCCATTGCCATTCGCTTGTTCTGCAACTGCGAGCGCTCGTTCTGGCAGCTGGCCGAAATGCCCGTCGGAATGTGTGTGATGCGTACAGCAGTAGAAACCTTCTGCACGTTCTGTCCTCCATGGCCTGACGCATGATAGACATCGATGCGCAGATCACCTTCAGGGATTTCGGCGTCCGTGCTGGTTTCTGGGATTTCCGGGATCACATCTACCGCCGCAAACGACGTATGGCGACGTTTGTTCGCATCGAAAGGACTGATGCGGACCAGGCGATGTACACCTTTTTCGTGCATCAGAAGACCATAGGCGTAGTGTCCCCTGATAACCAGCGTACAACCCTTGATGCCTGCCTCCTCACCCTGCATGTAGTCCGTCACGAGCACCTCGAACCCCTGTCGTTCAGCATAACGGATATACATACGCATGAGCATTTCGGTCCAATCCTGCGCATCCGTTCCACCCGCTCCGCTTGAGAGTGACAAGATGGCATTGGACGCATCATAGGGACCGCCAAAATAGGCCGTCGTCTCGAGAATCTGCAGGTCATGTTCGAGATGTTCGATGCTGCCGACAGCTTCGTGCTCGAGCTCGAGGTCCGGCATCCCGACAAGAAGCTCGATGGCGGTCCGAGCATTGTCCAGCTCCGTCAATGCTTTCTGCTGTGAAACAATGTCTGCCTCGATGCGTGCGATACCACCCATGATCTCTGCTGCACTTGTCTGGTCATTCCAGAAGCCGATAGCCATTGTCTTGCTCCGCAGCTCTCCCAGCTGCGTCTGCCGGCCCGTCAGCCAGCCAGGCTGATAGAGTCCGTTTATGCGTGACTCACACTCTGAAACACGCCTGCGCAGCGGTTCAAGATCGATCATGTTTCTTCTCCGTCTGGGCGGGTTGTAGCTCGAAGGTGAACAATGCTCGTGTCACGTCGTGCTTTATCTGGTCCATCAGCTGGTTGAAGAGGTCGTACCCCTCCTTCTGATAGGCAATAACCGGGTCCTGCTGGCCATAAGCGCGGAGGCCGATGCCGTCCTTGAGATCGTCCATCTGAAGGAGATGGTCCCTCCATGCACTATCCATGGTGTGCAAGAAAAAGTAGTGCTCGATCTGGTGCATGATACTCTCTCCGTACCGGTCGTACTTCTCGCGGTAAATGGCCTCGGCGCGGTCACGAATCGTGGCGGTGAGCTGCTCTTCGGAGTCGTGGCCTTCGATGAGGCCCGTCAGCTCTTCGAGCGTCATCTCCACGGGTCTGCCAAAGGCATCCAGGACCAGGTCATTGTAGACTTTGCCAATATCCGTCTCATCGGCGCGGTGCGCTTGGACGACCTGCTGTGCTGTCGTTTCGGCCTGTTCGTTGATGAACTCGTGCACCTCGTCCGCAAGATCGACGCCCGCAAGAACCTTGTCACGTTCTGCGTAGATGACCTCACGCTGCTTGTTGAGCACGTTGTCGTAGTCAAGGAGGCTCTTGCGAGCATCGAAGTTATAGGACTCGACCTTCTTCTGGGACATCTCGATTGTCTTTGAGAGGAGAGGATGATTCACGGGCATCGACTCCTCGACCTTCATCATTTCGAAGATGCGCTGGATGCGGTCGCCACCGAAGATGCGCAAGATGTCGTCTTCTGCCGAGAGGAAGAACTTCGACTCACCAGGATCCCCTTGCCGGCCAGACCGTCCCCGAAGCTGGTTGTCGATGCGGCGCGACTCATGACGCTCGGTCCCAAGGATGAAGAGACCTCCCACGCTGACGACATCGTCATGTTCCTTCGCGCACGACTCGTGGTACTCTGCGAGCAGCTTTGCATACTGTTCCGGCTGTTTCGCTGCGTCGGCTTTGGCGTGAGCAAGAGCGGCAGGATTGCCGCCAAGCAGAATATCGACACCTCTGCCTGCCATGTTGGTGGCAATAGTGACCGAGCCTTTGCGACCTGCCTGGGCGATGATCTCCGCTTCTTTCTCGTGATACTTGGCATTGAGAACCTGATGCTTGATGCCGAGCTTCTTCAATTCATGGCTCAGCCCTTCGGATTTTTCAACAGAACGTGTACCCACGAGGACGGGCTGCCCTTTCTCATGCCGCGCCTGGATCTCGCGGAGAATCGCGTCGAGTTTGCCGCGCTCGGACCGATAGACTTCATCGTCCGCATCCTGGCGCCCCACTGGACGGTGTGTGGGGATCTCGAGGACATCAAGTCCGTAGATTTCCTTGAACTCGTCTGCCTCTGTGAGCGCCGTTCCTGTCATCCCAGACAGCTTGTGGTACATCTTGAAAAAGTTCTGGATTGTGATTGTTGCCAGCGTCTGGCTCTCCTCGCGGACCTTGAGTCCTTCCTTTGCCTCGATGGCCTGGTGTAACCCTTCGGAGTAGCGACGCCCATACATGAGTCGACCCGTGAACTCATCGACAATGATGACTTCTGTGTCCTTGATGATGTACTCGCTGTCCTTCCTGAAGAAGACCTGCGCTCTGATGGCGTTGCGAAGGATCTTGCCATAGGTGGCCTGCTCCTTCAGCAACTTGTCCTCGGGAATCCTGGCAGCACGGGCAAAACGGGCCAGCAGATCCGCGGCCGGATCGATGGTCTTGTGCTTCTCGTCGTAGACGTAGTCGGAGCCGGCTGGTGTCTCGTTGTCACCAGCAGGCATCTCGGAGCGAACCGTCCCTTTGAGCCGTTTGACGAATGCTGCAGCCTCGTAGTATGGCATGTCCGAGTCACCACCGGGGCCCGCGATGATCAGAGCTGTCCGAGCCTCATCGATGAAGATGTTGTCGACCTCGTCGACGATGGCAAAGTCGAGAGCTCCCTTTTGGAACATGCCGTCTTCTGAACCGGCCATGTGATCTCGGAGGTAGTCGAAGCCGAACTCGTTATTTGTGCCATAGGTGATGTCGGCTGCGTATGCAGCAGCACGCTCTTCCGGAGAGCTGTCGTTCTGAAGGAGGCCGACCGACATGCCAAGGAACTCATAGACGGGCCCCATCCAGGCCCGATCACGCTTGGCCAGGTAATCGTTGACGGTAACTAAGTGACCTCGATGACCCATGACGGCGTTGAGGTACAGGGGACAGGTGGCCACGAGCGTCTTCCCTTCGCCAGTCTTCATCTCCGCGATGTTGCCAAAGTAGAGCGCGATACCTCCAAGGAGCTGTTCGGGGAAGGGCTCCAGCCCTATGAGACGGCGGGCCGTTTCTCTTACCAGCGCGAAGGTTTCAGGCAACAGCTCGGTCTCGGTGGCGCCTGCCGCAGCCCGCTTTCTGAGCTCGGCTCCATAAGTCTTCAAACCCTCATCGTCGAGCACGACCAACGCCGGCTGGAGTTCAAGGATTTGTGGAACCATGGCTTGGTATGTTTTGAGTTTGCGAGCAGCTGGGGAAAACGAGCTGAACAGTCCCATCAGAGAGTCACCTCCACGGAATGAACTACTGGACTTTTCGACACAGACACCGGGCTGGTTTGCTGGATTGTCAAAGGGCGCAGCCTTTGAGCGTACGCGACAGCCGAATACAGCTTTGGCGTCGCTCATCAGACCAGAACGCCAAAGCTGAAGCGATAGCTGTCGGTGTCGTCGCAACGACTGGGAGCCTTGTCTGGTCAGTCAATTTCAATCAGACCGTAACCCCCATAGGCACGTTTGTACAGAACACAGACCTTGTTGGACAAGGCGTTCCGATAGACGAAGAACTGGTGCCCCAGCATCTCGATCTGAAGGATCGCCTCTTCTTCAGACATCGGAAGCACCTCAAATTCCTTGCGCTTCACGATGCCTTCAGAAGATTCCTCAACATCTTCTACCGGTACTTCAGACTGGAACAGACCCTTGAGCTCAGCAACCGCCTTGAAGTCCCTCCGGAAGACCCGGGTGTGGAACTTGCGGATCTGCACATCAAGCTTGTCGCATGCAGCATCGATAGAACCTTCCATGTCCGGTCCCTGTCCTGAAGCCTTGATGATGCGACCAGAGACCTCAAGAGTCAGTTCACATGTATATTTACCTCGCAGGAGGTTCAGATTGGCACCGAGCGTGGGTTCCTTGCGAAAGAACTTGTCAAACCGACTGACCTTCTCGTTCAGATAGGCAAGAATGCGCGGAGGGATCTCAAGCGTCTTGGATTTATGTTCTACCTTCATGTGTGCCTCCCTTTGCATCGGATTCGGCTCTTGCCTTCATAAGCCTGACCGTATTGTAGCCCGACTACGAGCGAGGGTCAAGTACAGACATTGATGCGGATGTGCTTGCAGGATGACGTTCGTGGCGGCACAGACCGTAGCTCCTGTTGTCAGGACGTCGTCCACAATGACGACCGTCCTGCCGCGCAGCTGGTCGGCCACATTGGATGAAAGTTCAAACACGCTATCAACATTCTTCAGGCGTTCCATATCCGACAACTGTGTCTGAAGAGGCGTGCGACGTGTCTTGAGCAGGAGGCCACTGCCGGAGTCGCCGTCGAAACCCACGGAGAGTAGTCTGCATGCAACGTGGGGGAAGTGGCGATGGTCTCTCTCATCCTGGGCGCCGAACCGCGGAATGGGGACAAAAACCGGCCGGTCTCCAAGTGGAAGGGTTTTTGCGAGGCTTGCCAGCATGCCAGCAAGTTGTCCGGCCAACTGATATTCACCTTGTACCTTCATCTGCAATATGGCCTGTCGCAATGTTCCTTCATACCAGTACGCGGAGAAACCCGATGCCGGACCGGCAGCGAGATGGGAATCGCTCCATCCTAGGTCGCATGATCGAAATGAAGAGGCACAGCGGGGGCAGATAGGGAGGTCCGATTCTTCGCCACAGAGAAAACAGGCCTTGTCAGCGAGGACCTGGTGAAGAACTGAGAGGACGCTCATGGGTTCCGACGTTCCAGAACGGCTTTCAGCCGGGCGATGCGGTGCATTCTGGTCTGGCTGAGTCGCGCGATGGACTCTTCGGTCACAGGCGAAATGCTTCCGGCGCGAACACGCCGAGCAGCCTGCTGTGGCGAGTCTCCTGGTTGGAAGGCATCGAAGCCACAACAATTGGCCAACTGGGAGACCTTTGGGTCGTAGGCGAGTGCTACCAGGGGAGACCGCGCAGCAACTGCCGCCACAGCCATATGATATCGGCCTGCAACCGTCAACGTGGCACAATGGCAGAGACCCAGCAGCGCTCGTGGCTGGGGCGAGATGATGAGTTCTGACGGCGTGAGCAGGCGGTCCCGGACTGCCCGTGTAAATGTTAAGTCCGCCGATGGAAAGAGCACAACCAGTTCCAGTCGGGCAGATGACTGGGACCCCAGGCAGTCGAGAAACGAAGCTGTCTCTTCGGGCGTCCACCCGAACCGTTTGTTGACACAGGCAACGATGCGGGGTTCGCGACGAGTGACTGCAACAGGTTCACCACCTCGGGCGACCAGATAGGAAAGTGCAGCGTCGGATGAAACAAAGATGTCCTGCGTTCGAATCCTGCAATCGAGCAGGAGGTCTCGCGAAGCGTCGTCGCGTACATCGATGAGGATCATGCGGCCAAAGACGGTCCTTACCAGACGACGAATCCATAACCGCCTGACAGGGCCGATACCCTGTGCGTAGGAGATGATTCCCTTCTTGTATAGCGCGGCCAGCAGGGGAATTCCCAGATAGTACAGGCTGCTTGGCCAGCTGGTGACGTCCTGGATGAGTCCTCCTCCACCCAGCATCACATGGTCACACGCTCTGAGAGCTGCTCTCATCGCTGCCGGGTCATGTCGATCGATGAAGGTGTGTCGTGGGCAGACGGGGCTGGCATACTGACCCGGTTCATTGACCGCGAACACCGCTTCACACTCGATACTCGTCAGTTCATCCTGCACAGCCGAGAGAATGAGCTCGTCGCCAAAATTGCCAAAGCCATAGTAGCCCAGTACAAGGATTCGGGTCATCTAGCTCCTGGATGCTGTCCGGCGATGCGCAAGCACGCGGAACATGAAATAAAAGATACTCCCTACGCGCCGTACGCGGCTTGGCTGGACGACCAGTCTGTACAACCACTCCGTGCCGGTCTTCTGAACGAATCGGGGCGCTCGGCGGACAAGTCCACTCCAGACATCGAATGTGCCGCCTACACCGATTGCGATAGGGATACCCATGTCGCGGTGGTGCCAGATCCACTTCTCCTGGGCTCCTCCGCCCATGCCGACCAGGAGAATGTCGATGCGCGCGCCCAGGATTTCCTGGATCACGTGGGCTTCTTCTGCTGCGTCAAAGTAGCCGGAATGGAAACCGGCGACATGAAGACCTGGGTAACGGACCATGACGTTGGAGGCGGCTCGTTCGACGATATCCGGCTTTGCACCGAGGAAGTACACGCGGTAGCCCCTGCGCTCGGCGAGTGCCAGCAGAGAACCCGAGAACTCGATGCCGGGTATGCGGTTCTCGATGCGCGGGCCCAGCATGCGCGCTCCCCATACGATGCCAACGCCATCGGCAACGACCAGATCTGCCTGCTGGACAATCTCGAGAAACTCGGCGTCTCTGAACGCACGAGCTGCCATCTCGCCATTGAGCGTTACGACGAGATGAGGTACTTTGCTTTCCACGAAACCGTTGGCTATCTCGAGAAGCTCGTCAATATCCCTGTTGCTGATAGAAATGCCAAAGAAGTCGATGTTGTCGACATGTTTCCGGGGTGATCGGAGCACAATACCGACGAACCGCGGAAGCGAAAGGATGCGAGGAAGCCGCTTGGGATCAAGCACAAACCGATACAGCCACTCAAGACCCAGTCTCTGGACGCGGGCAGGTGCACGTTTGAACTCACCCGACAGGACGTTGTAGCTTCCTCCCACACCCATGGCAAACGGGATACCCATCGCGGAAAGGTTGCCGCCGAGAAACTTCTCCTGCTTGGGACTGCCCATGCCGACGAATATGATGTTCGCCCCGGCGGCGGCGATCTCTGCAACCAGGCCGGGTTCGTCCGCAGCGGTAAAGTATCCGTCGTGTGAACCCACTACGACGAGGCCAGGGTATCTCTCCTTCACGATTGCCACAACTCTGGAGAGCGTTTCCGGGCGTGATCCAAGAAGAAAGAGCCGCCATCCACGAGTATTTGCCAACTCGAGAATCCGCAAGAACAGGTCGACACCTGTGACCCGGGACTTGATACGCTCGTGGTAGAACACCCGGGAAGCCCACATGATTCCTATGCCGTCGCAGAAATTCAGGTCGCTCTTGCGCAGGACCTTCTCAAGGGCTTTGTCCTGTTTGGCCTTGATAACCTTCTCCGGGTTGATGGCCACCCCCATATGCGGGGTGCGAGACGCGACGAAGCCCTCGACAGTGGCGAGAGCTTCGTCCATGTCCAGATTGTCGACCGGAACACCGGCGACGTAGACTCGTTCAGTCATTGTCCAGTCGTCGCGTCTGCGTTTTACAGGCGAACGTACCAGGGTTGCTGAAGAACGTCGGCATCATGTTCGAACACTCCCCTGAAGTCGAATAGAATCAGGCGGCCAGCGGCTGCCGCAACTGCATTCTTGACGTGCTCGTAGT